>JABAOC010002294.1_pt4 | contig 47164 bp, 39 predicted proteins | sample 7062161 | NCBI WGS metagenome assembly JABAOC01 (sample SAMN14538625, study PRJNA623070) | marine sediment metagenome | biome: marine biome [ENVO:00000428]; feature: marine pelagic biome [ENVO:01000023]; material: deep marine sediment [ENVO:00002113] | place: India: Gulf of Khambhat ... | reverse complement strand
CTAACGGTATGGCAGCGGATTTGAAATCCGCCGGGCTCGCGCCCTTGGGGGTTCGATTCCCTCGCCCTCCGCACCGCGCCGTCCCTCAGGGGCGGCGTATTATTATTACGTAATGGGAACGGGCGACGCCGAGAGAGGCCAGCGTCTGCGCGAGCCAAAGGCACTTATTGACGAGGAAGTGGGCCCACCGGAAGCGCAGGCCGAACTTGTAGGCGGCGAGGCGCCAGCCGGGAAAAAGCTCGCGGACCTCGCCCAGCTCGAGCCCTTGCGGGAGGCCCTCTTTCGCGCGCTCGACGAAGTCGTACCATACGAGGACGCCGCCGCCGGCCAGAACCCGTTCCATCTCGGCCGCCGCGCGTTCGCGCGCCTCGCCCGGCGGTAAAGACGAGAACAAGAGCGACTGGACGACGACGTCGAAGGCTCCCGAACGGAACGGCAGCGCCGCGGCGTCGCCGCAGACGAACCGCAAGGCCGCCGCGGTCTTGTCTCGGCCGTCGCGCAAAGCCGCGTCGTCGCGGTCGAGGCCGACGCACCGCCCGGGCGACGCGCCCAGCTCGAGGAGCTGCCTGAGCAAGTTGCCGCGCTCGCAGCCGTCCTCGAGGAGCCGTTTACCCTCCAGCGCCACACCCTCGCGGCGCAGCGCGCGCGTCAGCGCCCGCTCGAGCTGGTGTCGGTAGAAGAGCGCGAGCGGCTTGAAAAGGGTCCAGTAACCTCGCGTATCGATATATTCTTTCTCGAGCTTCGATAACATAACTTGAGGGCGAAGGCCGAAGTCCTCGTCCGGCGAGGTGCCCGTATATCTATAACCGTACGCCGGCCCTATGTCAACCTAAATGATAATCGGACGCCGCGCCGAGGCCTATTCCACGCCGTTGCTCTTGACCCGCGGTAACGGGCGTGTTAGTATTTTTAAATGTTAAACTCTTACCCTAAGCCGGTATCCCTTCAGCGCGGCCTGGCCTCCCTTCCCCTCGAAGACCTCGCGGCTATAGGCGAGCACGTAGGACTCCAAGAAGAGTTAACCTCGAAGGCGAGGCTGTTGGGGGGCGTCCCCGCACGCCTAACGGACCGGAGTACGGTCCGCCGTCTTATCCGCGAACTCGAGGCCGCGAGCGCGAAGGCGCTTTTCGTCGCCGCGGCCTGCGAAAAGTTAGCACCCTCCCTCGGGGCGCGGCTCGTCTTTCGCTTCGGTACGACGTCGCCGCCCCGCGCGGCGGTCACGCGGGCGCTTCTCCTGCCGGACGCTTCGAGCGGCCTTTATCGTCCCCCCGCGGAAATACTTCCCCACGTCCACGACGAAGCCGTTAAAAAATTAGCCGGCCCGGGGGCCCGGCCGCCGCGTTCCCCCGTAAACCTCGAGCCCCTATCGGCGTTCCGGGACGCCGTCGCGGTCTGGTGTCACACTATCAAAAACCCGATCACGCTGACGCAGAGCGGCGCAACGCCCAAGCGGGCGCTCGCCAAGCTAAGCCCGCTCCTCGAGGTCGCCGAGGAGGAAGCTCCCCTAAGTACCGTCGTCGAACGGTTTGGCTTCAACCGGCTGGAATTCCTGGTAAACGACGCCGAGCGCCGAGGCGCGTTGAAACGAGAGGGGGACGTGCTGCACGCCACCAACTGGCTTACGGCCGACCTGCGCGGCGTGGCAGACGATTATAACGCCGAACTCGTCCGGGGCGCCGTCGAGGAGGACGAAACGGGCGGTGCACTCTTGGCCGTATACATCTGTTCCTTATCGCGCACGCGGCGGTGGCGGCCGCTCGAGGGCGTCGTCGAAAACGTAATAAATTTTTCCACAGGGTTCGAAGAGGCCGCGATTCGAAAAGCCCTCTTCTCTTTATTCGTAAGTGGCTTCGCTACCGCGGGGTTCGACGACGGCGGCGCGCTCCTGGTCGCGCGGTCCGCGGCGTTCGAGGGGCGCGAGGCCCCCCGGGCAAAAGTCGCCGAGCCCGAATTCCTGTTGGGGGGTAACTTCGAGCTAAAGGTGGCGTACGACGCGCCGACGGAAACAAGGCTCAAGCTCGAGGCCTTCGCGGACCAAACCGGCGGCGGCCGCTTTCCTTCGTACCTTATCTCCAAGTCGAGCTTCTACCGGGCGCTCGACGCCGGCGTGGCGGTCGAAGAAATATTGACCTTTTTAAAAGAGCACGCCTCGGCGCCCGTACCGCAAAACGTGGAGTTCTCGCTCAACGACTGGGCACAGCAATACGGAACCTTTTCGTTCTACGACGGCCTGGTCGTCGTCACCGACGAAGCGGAAAAAGCGGACGAGGTCGCCAACCTACCGGGCGTCGCGCCGCTCGTCAAGGGGCGGCGGGAATTCCACGCCGTCGAGATCGCGCGCGCGGATTACCGCGCCGTCCGCGAGGCCCTCACATCCGCCGGGTACCTTCCGCGTTCTCTGAGGAGCGAAGCGGAGGGGGACGTCTCGCCCCGCGCGCTGTTCGACGCCGGATGACCGAAAAATAAGGAGGTCCGGACAAAGGACGGTTCTTGGCGGGAGGGCTCGGCGGCGGCCGTGATCGAATTCGCGGTCGAGACGGGACGGCCTTTGAGATTATGGCTCGCCGGCGAAAATGAACCGCTCGAGGTAAGGCCGAGCAAGATAACGGTGTGCCGAGGCGAGGCGTGCCTGCACGTCAAGGGCGTTCGGGAAAAGACGCGCATACCTCTCGCCGCCATCGAGCGGGCTACGTTGAAATAGATGGTGCCCGCAAAGACATCGCCCCGGCCTTTGAGCTGGAGGTCCGTGCCGTTGCTCGAGTATCCGGGCCGCTCGGTGCTCGCGCTCGGCGCGGTGGGCGCGACCGCCGCGGCGATATACTTCCTGTGGCAAAGCCCCCTCCTCGCGGTAATCGGCGCCTTCGTTCTTCTCGCGTCGTTGCACGGCCACCTCCTACCCCGACGCTACGAACTGGACGACGAAGGCGTCACCGTATCGGTGCTGGGATGGAACCGGCGGCGGCCCTGGGACCATTTCCACTCTTACTACGCCGACCGCCTAGGCGTAATGCTCACGACGTTCAGCTACCCGTCGCGCTTGGACTCCTTTCGGGGCGTGAACCTTCGCTTCGGCCGCGCCAACCGGGACGACGTAATAACCTTCGTCGCCGCGAAGTTGCCGCGCGCGGAGAAGAAAAGGGGCCGCGGCCGGGACAAGTAGAACCGGAGGAGGCGTTGGCGAGAAGGCCGAAGTGGGCCGTCGTTTTGACGTTCTTGGCGTCGTTGCTCTTTCCGCTCTTCGGCGTCGTCTACGGCGCGCTCGAGACCTGCAAGGGCGAGAAGGCGGACCGGCGCCGCGGGAAGATATGTATGGCGCTGGGTATTGCCGGGATAACGCTGGTCTGCGCCGGCGCGGCGGTTTGGCTCGCCCTCGGCCTTAAGGCCGGCGTCGGCTTCCTGGTAGCCGAGTAAATTTCATTTTAAAAAGGAAAGAGAGAATGGGTGAAGGAAACCGCTTACGGGAAACTTCCGGGTTGTTGGATAGGCCGCCCGAGCCGAGACCTCTATTCTACATCCTATCGTTTTTTCTACCGTCGGGAGGCCTCGTACTGGCCGCCCTCTTTATGAGCAAGGCGGAAGAGGACAATAGGCGGTTCGGCCGACGCTGCCTCGTTGCCGTGCTGATCTTGATCGGCCTCGCCGTACTTTTTTGGGTCTGTTACATAATATTCCTCGCCGTGCGGGTGTTCAAAGAACTGCCCTCATTATACTCGTAAATCGGGTAAAAAAGCGCGCGGCTTAGGAGCCGTCGGGCCGTCACGCTAAGCCGGACGCCGCGAACGAACGTAAACGAAGGCGCGGCCATAATATACGGTTCGCTGAATGAGGGCCCTCGTCGAGGTCACAAGCGGACTTGACGCCCCTAAATTAGAAAACGGCCCCGGCGGGCCGCTTTTAAATAAAAAAGGCTAACCTCATTCGAACGCCAAATAGCCGAAGCGCCGCGGGTCGAAGCCGATTGGGTACTGCCAATCGGCGGAACTTTTCTTGGCTTGCTCCTTGCGGCGGAAGTTCGTGCGCCATTCGTCGCCCGCGACGACGCCGTCGACGCCCAGCGTCGCGACGGGGACCGCGGCCTCGAAGGTCCAGTAGTCGCCGCCGCGCGCGGTCGCTATCTCGTATTCGCCGTTCCACGCCGCGGGGCCCTCGCTATCGAGCTCGTCGGGCAATTCGAATGTGAACTTAACGTCGTACGCGACGCCGGCGGGGTTGAAGTACATCTGGTAAAATACATTCTCTTCCAGGTCCGGCCAGAAGAAGAAGCCGACGCAGTCGTCGCTCGGGACGAGGGCGTCGCGCTCGGCCGCGTTCACCACCAACGCCTCCATATCCTCCTGCTCGCATTTGGCCGCGAGGTAGAGGTTTTCTTCGTCGTAGCCGAAATAGAACGTCGTCGCGTCCACCGCGCAGACGCCGCCGTCGGGGGCGCAGAAGTAGTCGGCCGTCGCGGCCTCGAGCCAGCACGCGTCGTCCAGGGCGCCGTCTAGCGTGGGCGCCGACGTAACCGCCTTCACGGGTTGCACCCGGCACGCCGGCAGGCTGTTCTTATATTCGTGAACCAGGTCGCCCCGGTAGGGATAGGCCAACGCGACCTTGGGTAGAGGGTAGAAGTCGCCCGCGAGCGTCGCCGTGAACTCAAGGTCCGCGGACTCGCCGGGCGCCAGCGTGACCTCCCGGCTCGCCGGCTCGAGCTTCCAATTGCCGGGAACTTCCCACGTAACGGCCGTCGTGAAATCGTCCGCGGTCGCGTTCTCGACGAATACCGTAAAAGTCGCCTCTTTATCGCCCTCGGCGAAAACGAACGACGGTACCCGCACGTACTCGGCCTCGATTCCGTCGATAGTTTTGAGGTCGGCGACGAGGACCGTCTCCGGCGGCATAGCCGAACCTTTCTTTAGCACCGTCCAGCTCAGCTCGTCGCCGCGCACCGTGCACCATACGTATTGGAAAAAGGCGCCGGGGTATCCGGCATCCTCCTCCAAGCCGCCGCCGCTCGTGCCGGCCATAGTATAGGGGATGCCGTCGTACTCGGCCGCGGCGTAAAGGTGATAGTGGCCGTTGAAGACGGCGTCGACGCCGTATTCATTAAAAATTTCGTGGAGCGGGTCCGGCTCGCCCTCCGCGAGCGTGTCGTACCAGTACGGGATGTGGAATATGACGACCGTCAGGCGGGCCCTTTTGTGTTTCGCCAGGTCCTTCTCGAGCCACTCGCGGTAGCCGCTCTCCGCGAGCCACTCCTCGCTCGATTCCCAGCGGCCGGTATCGAGTATCGTGAAGTGCACGCCCTCGTAATCGAACGAGTAACAGGGGGCCCGCTTCGTGCGTTCTCTCCATACCTCCAGCATCACGTCGTTATATATGTCGTGGTTGCCGGGGCAGATGTAGAAGGGTGCCTTCAACTCGTCGGCGATAGCCCAGTACTCGTCCCACTGCGCCTCGAGCGTCTCGCGGTCCTCGGTGTAGCCCTCGATCTGGTCGCCGACGCTCACGACGACGTCGGGGCCAAGGCGGTTCACCTCGCCGACGATTTCGCCGTATATGCCGGCGACGTGGCCGCCGGTCCGGTCGCCGAGGATGACGAAATTAAAGTCCTTGCCGCCGGCGTAGGCCGCGGCCGCGACGATTAAAACCAATGAAACGACGAACGTGAAACGCTTCATCCGTCTTCACCCTCTCGCCGTTAACGTAACTTATTTAAGGTTAATAACGTATTACTTTAAGCGGACGCCCTCGTGCTGGAGTAACTTGCGCTTGAGGGCGACGCCGTCGCGGAAGCCGCCGAGGCCGGAGGCTCCGACGACGCGGTGGCACGGCACGATCAACGGGATCGGGTTGGCGGCGCAAGCCGCGCCCACCGCCCGGGCGCCGTCGGGAAGGCCCACGCGGCGCGCGATATCGCCGTACGTCGCCGTCGAGCCGTACGGAATCGTGCTCACCGCCTCCAAAACTTTGAGCTGGAAAGGCGTAACCCGGATCTGGAAGGGGACGCCGAATTCCCGGCGCACGCCGGCGAGGTATTCCTCAATTTCCGCACGGCCCTGCTCGAGCTCGGCCGTGGCTCGCTCCAAAAAAAGGAAACCGGGGTACCTCCTTTTGAGGAAATTGAAAAAGGTATTCCCGTCCGCCGCGGCTAAGCCGACGGCGACGACGCCCGCGGAACCCGCAGCCAGCCGGAAAGTGCCCCACGCCGTCGAAAACTCGTTAAAAAATAAGCTATAGATCGGAGAACTCACGTCGACCCGCCTACGAGTGGCGCCTTTATAACATATCGCCGCAGGGGTATAAAGAGAAAATGCCGTCGCTGCCGAATTCCCTTGACTTGTCAAAACGATTTTGTTAAAATTAAGACTCGCTGGTCAACAATTGAACTAAAGAGTTCAGTTAAAATTTTATAAATATGAGGAAATGGATTATAATCGGCGTGGGCGCCGCGGCCTTGGCCGTCGTGGTCATATTGGCCCTAATGCGCGCCGCTCAGAAACGCGAGCAAGCCGAAAAATTCGCGGCGCGGCGCGAGGTCGCGGTCGCGGTCGAGGTTACCAAACCTCAAATCGGCGACATCGAGGAATCCAAGACGTTCCTGGGCACGGTGGTGTCCACTGACGAGGCGACGGTGTTCTCCAAGATACCGGGCAAGATCGTCTCGTTGCCCGCGGCGGCAGGCAAGCGGGTCGGCGCCGGCACCACGATCGCGGTCGTCGACTACGACCAGCCGGGGATGAAGTTCCGTTACTACAACGCCTACTCGCCTATCCCCGGCGAAATAACCAACGTAATGGTCAGCGTCGGCGACATGGTATCGCCCAGTACGCCGCTGGCGATAGTCGTCAAACCGGAGTCGGTCAAAATCGAGACCGCGGTTACGGCCGAAACGTTGGCGCGGATGAGCAAATCGCGGCCGGTTAAAATTCGCGCTAAGGGCAGCGGCGAAAAAGCCGTCCGGGGAGAGGTTATAAACCTGCCGACCTCGCTCTCGCCCGAATCCCATCTCGCCCAGGTGGAGATTAGGCCGAAGTCAAGGGCGCCCGGGTTGCGCGCAGGTATGTTCGTAGAGGTAGACGTGCCCGTCGCGCGCAGCGAAGAGGCGCTGCTCGTCCCGCCGCAGGCGATTCGCCGCGAGATGGGCGGGTTGGCGGTTTACGTCGTCGAGGACGGCCTCGTACGGAGGCGCGCCGTCCAGACGGGCCTCTCCCGCGAAGACGCCGTCGAGATCGTCTCCGGCCTTGCGGCCGACGACGAAGTCATCGTCCACGCCAACGGCGACCTCGCCGACGGCATTAAGACAAGCAAGAAGGTCCCGTACCGACCCCACGAATAGACGAATAGCGGCGGCTTCGTAAGGCCGTTTTATGCGATGAAGCTTCCCGACTTTTCGATCCGCCGGCCTGTTTTCATCACGATGCAGGTCCTCGCGGTCCTGGTGCTCGGGGTCGTATCCTTCAACCGGCTCGGCGTCGACATCATGCCGGACGTCGACTTCCCGTTCGTCGAGGTAAGCGTCGCGTGGCCCGGCGCGAGCGCGGGCGAGGTGGAAACCGAAATCACGGACCGCCTCGAGGATAAACTGAGCGCGATCAGCGGCCTCCAGAACCTTTACTCGTATTCGTACGAAGGGTACGCCTACGTCATCCTGGAGTTCGAGCTGGAGGCCGACTCCCGCGCGGCGGAGGCCGACGTCCGGACGGAGGTGGAAAAGGCCCTACCCTACCTCCCCCAAGACATCGAGAAACCGGTCGTAACGCGCGTCGACTGGGGGGCCGAGCCGGTCATCTCGTTCGCCGTGGGAGGAAAGGGGACGCCCGAGGAACTACGTCGCATCGCCGACGACGAGATAAAGCCGCAGCTCGAGAAGATCGCGGGCGTTGCGGAGGTAAACGTCAAGGGCGGCTTGGAACGGGAGGTCAAAGTCGAGCTCGAGCCGGCGGCGCTTGCCGGTTACGGTATCTCCCTCGACGAGGTGACGGGAGCGCTCGCGGCCGCGAACCTGGAAGTCCCCGCCGGGCCGATGCGCGCCGGGCCGCGGGAGGAGAAGCTCCGCGTCGCGGGCAAGTTCCGCTCGCAGAGGGATATCGAAAACGTCGTCGTCGCGCGCGAGGAGGGCGCGCCCATCTTCCTTCGCGACGTCGCCTCCGTCGACGTCGACGGCTATAAAGAAGTAAAGACCATCCCCAAGCTCAACCGGGAGGACGCCGTAACGGTAAGCGTCCAGAAAGCCTCGGGCGCCAACACCGTCGCCGTATGCGACGAAACGGTCAAACGGCTCGAGAGCATCGGAAAGACGCTCCCCGAGGGGGTCGAGGTCAACGTCGCCTACAACGACGCCGACTTCATTAAAGAGGCCATCGCCGACACGAGCGAGGCGCTGTACCTGGGCGCGATCTTCGCGGTCCTGGTCATCCTAATCTTCCTCGGCAACATCAGAACTACCGTCATCTCGGCGCTGGCCATCCCGACCTCCATCCTCTTCACGTTCGTCCTGATGAACGCCGTGGGCTTCACGGTCAACATGCTCACGCTCATGGCGCTCGCCCTCGCCGTCGGCATCCTCATCGACGACGCCATCGTCGTCCGCGAAAACATCTACCGCCACTGGGCGGAGGGGATGTCGCTCGAGCGGTCGGCTTCCTTCGGGACGGCGGAGGTGGGCCTGGCCGTTATGGCGACGACGTTCACGATATGCGCGGTCTTCGTGCCGGTGGCCTACATGAGCGGCATCGTCGGCCGCTTCTTCCGCCAGTTCGGCCTGGTCGTCGTTTTCGCGGTCATGTACTCGCTGTGGGACGCGCTGACGATGGCGCCGATGCTTTCGGCGAAGTTGCTCATCGGCAGCCCGGACCCCACGAAGCGGAATTGGTTCGAGCGTCTCTTCGCGCCCGTCAACCGCCAATTCGAACGGCTGGCGGAAGGGTACCGCGGCTTCCTGCGGCTCGCGCTCGAGCGCCGGGTCATAACGCTCGTCGTCGCCTTCGGCGCGCTCGCTGCCAGCCTGATACTGATCCGTTTTATCAGCGCGTCCTTCATGCCGGCGTGGGACCAGGGCTATCTTTACGCCTACGTGAACACGCCCCTCGACTCCTCGCTGGCGTACACGGCTAGCGTGGCCGAAGACGTCGAAAAGGAACTCGCCTCCCACGAGGCCGTCGCGACGACCTTCGCCAGGATCGGCGTCGGCGAAATCCCCAACCGGGCGACGGTCACGGCCAAGCTCAAACCGGTCAGCGAGCGCGACAAAAGTAACTTCGAGTTGCAGGAGGAGTTCCGCGAATATTTCGCCTCCTACCCCCGCGCCGAGGTTACGTTCCGCGTCCCGGGGATGGGGGGCGGCGGGACCTTCGGCCAACAACCGATCGCCGTCAACCTCTCCGGGCCGGACCTCCGCGTTTTGGAGGCGGAGGCGGAGAAAATGGTGGCACACCTCAAGACGCTGGGCGTGGTACGCGACGCCGGGATGAGCTACGAGCGCGGCCGGCCCGAAACCCGCCTCGTACCGGACCGGGCGATGTGTACCGAGATGGGAATCCCGGTAGCCGCGGTCGCGATGACGGTGCGGGGCCTGGTGGAGGGAACGGTCGCGACGAGGTACGCCGAGGGCGGCGAGGAGTACGACGTACGCGTGATGATCCCGCGGCACGAAATCCGGGACCTCGCCGACGTGGAGGGCATCTACCTCAAAAACCGCGACGACGAAGTCGTACCGTTGGCGATGCTGGTCGACGTCGAGCGCGACGTGGGGCCGACCGAGATCCAACACATCAACCGCCAGCGGACGATCTCGATCTGGGCCGGCCTGGCGCTCGGCGCGGCCAACAGCGACGTCCAAAGCGAGATGGATAAATACGTCGAACGTAACCCGCCGCCTCCGGGCTACGATTACAGCGCCGGCTTCCAGACGGAGATGCAGCGGGAGATGTTCGTCAATATATTCACGGCGCTCGCGATAGCCGTCGTCTTCATCTACATCGTGCTGGCGGCTCAGTTCAACGCCTTTACCCACCCCTTCACCATCATGCTCGCGCTGCCGCTCGCGGTCGTGGGCGCCATCGTCGCCATCTTCATCCTCGGGACGACGTTCGACACGATGACGATGGTGGGCATCATCCTCCTCATGGGCCTCGTCAACAAGAACGCCATCCTGCTCGTCGACTACACGTTGCAACAGATCGACAAGGGGAAATCGATCGTGGAGGCGCTGCTCATCGCCGGGCCCATTCGGATGCGGCCTATCCTTATGACCACCGCGGCGATGATAATGGGCATGTTCCCCACGGCGCTGGGTTTGGGCGAGGGTGGGTCGTTCCGCCAGGGGATGGCGGTGGCGGTCATCGGCGGCCTCCTCACCTCGACCTTCTTGACGCTCGTCGTCGTGCCGGTCGTCTTCTCGATCGTGGAAGGCCTGCGGCAAAGGCGCAAGAGGCGGCCGACGGAAGTAATGCGAACCGAGTTCGAATAAAAAAAGGGCCGCGCGGGCGGCTCGAAATTTCGAATCGGGCGGTAAAAAATGCCCCTCGCCGACGCCAAAGAAATACTCGCCTCCGCGCGGGCCGGCGGTTATGCCGTCGCCGCGTTCAACGTCAACAACCTCGAGTCCGTGCAAGCGGTCGTGGCGGCCGCGGAAGAGGAGCACGCGGCCACCTTCGTCGCCGTCACCGAGACGGCGCTGGCCTACGGCGGGGACGCGCTCGCGCGGCTCGCGCTGGATATAATCGCCGCCGCCTCGGCCCCGCTCGCCCTCCACCTCGACCACGGCTCGAGCGTCGAGGCGGCGCGCCGCGCGGTCGCGCTCGGCTTCAACTCCGTGATGGTCGACGGCTCCACGCTGGCGTACGACGAGAACGTCGCGCTGGTCGCGGCCGCGGTTAAAGAATTCGCGCCTCGAGGCATCGCGGTCGAGGGCGAGCTGGGCCACGTCGCCCGGGGGCGCGACCGCGGCATCTTCACGGACCCGGGGGAGGCCGCGGCCTTCGTCGACGCGACCGGCGTCGGCTCCCTCGCCGTCGCGGTAGGCACGAGCCACGGCGCCTACAAGTTCGAGGGGGAGCCGACCATAGACCTCCCGCGGCTGGAGGCCATAGCCGCGGCGACGCCGGTCCCGCTCGTGCTCCACGGCGCGTCGGCGGTTTACGAAGACGTCGTGCGCGCGCTCGAGGGGGCGGGCGGCCACCTTCCCGACGCGCGCGGCCTCTCGGACGAGCTCCTCGCCGCGGCCGTCGCGCGGGGCGTCGCGAAGGTCAACGTCGACACGGACCTACGGCTGGCCACCGTCGCCGCAATCCGGAATTATTTAAAAGAAGATCCCTCGGCAATAGACCCCAAAAAGATTCTGGGCGCGGCGCGCGACGCCGTGCGTGAGATGGCGCGGCGCAAAATACGCGCGTGCCGCGGCGCGGCCCGATAGATTTGCGGGGGGCTATTGCCACCATCTCGGGCGCGCCGGGGAAACATTACCCGTCTCACCGCCAACGTCGTTACAAAACGCCCCAATAGAAAAATCTAGCCACCGCCAAAACACGTTTCCCGATCTAAAAACCCCTTGACAACCGACGGAGCGCTTCGTAACATTTCGTTCCTAAATCCCCGTCGTCCCTGGCCATTCGGCATTATTAATGTAATTGCCGTACGTAAATAAAATAAGTTGCGGCCTTCGCCGGTGAGCGGCTTCGAAACGTCAAGGAGGTTCGTTAATGTACGTCGACGAGGTGCTTAAAAAAGTAAACGCGCGCGACCCTGACCAGCCCGAGTTCCTCCAGGCCGTAGACGAAGTCTTCGTTTCGCTAGCCGATTTTATTGAAGAAAATCCTCAATACCAAAAGGCAAACATCCTGGAACGCGTCGCCGAGCCGGACCGAACGTTCATATTCCGCGTGCCCTGGGAAACCGACGACGGCGAGGTAATGGTAGACCGGGGCATACGCGTCCAATTCAATAACGCCATCGGGCCCTATAAAGGGGGCATCCGTTTCCACCCTTCGGTTGACCTAAGCATCGTAAAATTTCTCGGTTTCGAGCAGATATTCAAGAACGCGCTCACCACGCTGCCCATGGGCGGGGCGAAAGGGGGCTCCGACTTCGACCCCAAGGGCAAGAGCAACGCCGAGGTGATGCGCTTTTGCCAAAGTTTCATGGCGGAGCTCTATAAATACATCGGCCCGGACGTCGACGTACCCGCGGGCGACATCGGCGTCGGCGCGCGCGAGATAGGTTATATGTTCGGCGCGTACAAGCGGATCCGAAACGAGTTCACGGGCGTGTTGACGGGCAAGAACCGCGACTGGGGCGGCTCGCACATCCGGCCGGAAGCCACGGGGTACGGCGCCGTATACTTCGCCGACGAGATGTTGAAGACCCGCGGCGACTCGCTCGACGGCAAAGTATGCCTTATCTCCGGGTCCGGGAACGTCGCCCAATACACCGCGGAAAAGCTCATCCAACTCGGCGCCGAGCCGGTAACGCTCTCCGATTCCTCCGGCTTCATTTACGACGCGGAGGGTGTGGACGAGGATAAGCTCGCCTTCGTAATGGAGCTTAAGAACGTCCGGCGCGGCCGCATCGAGGAATACGCGCGCGAGTTCTCTTCCGCAAAATATACGGCCACGGACCCTACGCTCGACCACAACCCGATGTGGGCCGTCGAGGCGGCGTGCGCCTTCCCGAGCGCGACCCAAAACGAAATCAACGGCAAGGACGCCGAACATATGGTAAAGAACGGCGTATTCGTCATATCCGAGGGGGCCAACATGCCGACGACCCCCGAGGGCGTGGAAGTTTTCCTCGAGGCCAAGGTCCTCTACGGCCCGGGCAAAGCGGCCAACGCCGGCGGCGTCTCCGTCTCCGGGCTCGAGATGTCTCAGAACAGCTTGCGCCTGTTTTGGACGCGGCAAGAGGTGGACGAACGGCTCCGGGGCATTATGGCGGCCATTCACGAACAGTGCATGATGTACGGGTACGACGAGAAGAGCAACTATACCAACTACGTCAAAGGCGCCAACGTCGCCGGCTTCAAGAAAGTCGCCGACGCGATGTTGGACCAGGGTTTAGTCTAGCCGACAACGTTCACGAATGACGAAGGGGGTGCATAAATGAAAAAGATAGGTTATATGGACGGGACGGATTCGTTCCTGCTGACGAAGCTCGCCGCCGCGGGCGTCGAGACGGTCCCGTTGGGGAACGGTTTCGACAACGCCGGCCGTTATATCGGCTACCTCAATCCCTCGGACGGGGTCGAGGCCGTCGTCGGCTACTTCCACAAATTCCTGCCGTTGAAGGGGTCCAACGTCTGCGCCTCGGACCTCCTGAAGCCCTGCGCGATCCACAATATCCCGGTCTTCGTCCTCGTACCGAAAGAGGACGCCGAGCGGGCCAAGAAGATAATGGGCGAGTGCGGCCCGAACGTGAAGTCCGTAGACCCGGGCGAGGTCGCCGACGAGCTTATGAAGTTGATTGAGTAGCGGTTATTTTTACTGGGAAAAGCGCGGGCGGCCCGATAGGCCGCCTTTCTTTCCATACCGCGCCGTTCGAAGTAACGCCATTAAACGTGGATTTTTCGGGGCGAGGGTGTTAATATCCCCCCAAAAACAAGAACCTGGAGGTACGTATGACCATCATCGTCGACGTTTACGCGCGCGAAATTTTGGACAGCCGCGGCAACCCCACCGTGGAGGTAGACGTTCACACCGAGTCGGGGGCGTGGGGNNCTCCGGGACGACGAGGCGGGCCGCTACGGCGGCAAGGGCGTCCGCCAGGCCGTGGCCAACGTCACCGGCGCCATCGCCGAGGCGCTGCTGGGCGCCGACGCCGCGGAACAGGCCGGCGTCGACCAAATCCTGCTCGAGCTCGACGGTACCGACAACAAGGCCAAGCTCGGCGCGAACGCCGTGCTCGCGACGTCGATGGCCTGCGCCCGCGCCGCCGCGGACTTCTTCGGCCTCCCGCTCTATCGCTACCTGGGCGGCGCCGCCGCGCGCCTCTTGCCGGTCCCGATGTTCAACATCCTCAACGGCGGCGCCCACGCGGACAACAACGTCGACGTCCAGGAGTTCATGGTCGTTCCCTACGGCGCGCCGACGTTCGGCGAGGCCCTGCGCGCCGGAGCCGAGATCTATCACGCGTTAAAAGAAGTGCTCAAGACGCAAGGCCTCGCCACGGGCGTAGGCGACGAGGGCGGCTTCGCGCCGGACCTCAAATCCAACGAAGAGGCGCTACAACTGGTCGTCCGGGCGGTCGAGGCGGCGGGTTATCGCCCGGGCGAAAACGTCGGCTTGGCCGTAGACGCCGCGGCGTCGTCGCTCTACGAGGGCGGCAAGTACCGCCTTAACAACGAAAAACTAAAAGCCTCCGCCGTAGTAGACCTCTATGGCCGGTGGCTCGAGACGTATCCCATAATCTCGATAGAGGACGGCCTGGCCGAGGACGATTGGCCCGGTTGGAAACTCATGACCCAGAAGCTCGGCCACAAGATTCAAATCGTGGGTGACGACCTCTTCGTGACGAACGTCGGCCGCCTCGAGCGCGGCGTCGAGGAAGGGGCCGCCAACGCCGTTCTGGTTAAACCCAATCAAATCGGCACCGTGACGGAAACCGTCGCCGCCGTCGAGTTCGCGCGCCGCCACGGCCTGAGCGCCATCGTCTCCCACCGCTCCGGCGAAACCGAGGACACTTTCATCGCCGACTTCGCCGTCGCGGTGGGCGCGGGGCAAATAAAGGCCGGCGCGCCGGCCCGCTCGGAGCGCGTCGCGAAGTACAACGCGCTGCTGCGCATCGAGGAAGACCTCGGCTCGTCCGCCTTCTTCGCCGGCGGGGCTGCCATCCGCTCGTTTAAACCGTAATGACCCGGCGCGGCAAAACCGTACACGCCGTCAAAGCGCGGCGGCGAAGATTCATATGGGCCGCAGTCGGCACGGTCGCGCTCGCGGCCCTCTTGGCCTACGTCTTCGTCTTCAGCCGCCACGGGTATTTGCGGCGGCGCGAACTCCTGCGCGAAAACGAGCGCCTCCAAACCGAGCTCGAGCGACTACGGGCCGAAAACGCACGCCTCCGCGAGGAGCTCAGCCGCCTCGACGACCCGGAGGCGGTCGAGAAACTGGCGCGCGAAGAACTCGGCCTCGTAAAGGAAGGCGAAACCGTCTACCGCTTCGTCGAAAAGGATAAGGGGCGGGCTAACGCCCAAGAAGGACAAACCGCTCCCAAGCGCCCATGACACCACCGTCCAGAGCGACGGCCGTGGGCCTTGTCTCCGGCGGCCTCGACAGCGCGCTCGCCGTAAAACTCGTTCTCGAGCAAGGCATTGCCGTAATCGGCTACAACCTCCGCACCCCCTTCCTCGGCGGCGGGAACGAGGCGGTCGTCCGAACGCTCGCCGAAAATCTGGGAATCGAACTCGTCGTCGAGGACGCGGGGGAGGATTACGTCGAACTGGTAAGGTCGCCCCGCTACGGCCGGGGCGCGGCCCTCAACCCTTGCGTCGATTGCCACATATACATGTTGCGGCGGGCCGAGGCGCTGAGGCGCGAACGCGGCGCCTCCTTCTGCTTCACGGGGGAAGTGCTCGGGCAAAGGCCCATGTCGCAATGGCGGCGCCAACTGGAATTAATAGAAAGGGAAGCCGGCCTCGAGGGCAAACTCCTAAGGCCGCTTTCGGCCAAGCTACTACCGCCTACCCGGCCGGAGGAAGAAGGGCTCGTAGACCGGCGGAAGCTGCTCGACCTTCGCGGCCGGACGCGAAGGCCGCAACTGGCCTTAGCCAAGGCCTACGGCGTCGCCGGGTACAGCTCGCCCGCGGGCGGATGCCTCCTTACGGATAAAAACTTCGCCGCCCGCCTCGCGGACGCGTTCGCTCACGACGAGTACGGCGCGGATGATATAAACTTACTTAAAATCGGCCGCCACTTCCGGCTACCCTCCGGCGCCAAAGCGATAGTCGGCCGGAACGAAAGGGAAAACGAAAAAATCCTGGAATATCTCGACGAGGGCGGGGCGGCGTTCGAGATCGTGGCCGTCGGGAGCCCGGTGACGCTCTTGCGGCCGTCGCGCGAGGACGACTGGCCCGCAGGGGCGGCGCTGACGCTTCGCTACTCGGACGCGCGGGAAAGCGACGCGGCCGAGGCGCGGGTTTGGAGTTCAAAAGGTGAACTAGGGACGATGGCCGCCCGTTCGCGGGAAGCCGCGAACTCGGACGAGTGGCGCGTAGGTGCCGGCTAAGAAAAAAAGTTAAGCTTGACTTAGTGGCCTAAAATAATTAGAATACGGGGGCCCAACCCAAAGCCCCTACATTATTTAAGGAGGTATTATGAAGAAGTACGTGACTGTATTGTGCGGGGCCGCGCTCGTGGCGGCCGCGGCCGGTTCGGCTTTCGAAATCCCGGGCCTGGGCGCGAAAGTGGACACCAAAAAATTCGACGAGCTGATCGCGTCGATCGAAGAGGTATCGGGTATGCTCGAGGAGGCGAGGGGCAAAATCGACGTGTGTCACGCGACCCTCGGCGAAATCGCCGCGGCTCACGACGCGGCCGACCTAATGAGCGACCCGGTCCAGTTGGTAGGCATAAAAGACGCCATTACGGACGAGGAAAAGGCTCTGGTCCAAGCGCAAGCGGAAATAATCCAGACCGTACCCGACGACCTACAGGCCGCCACCGAGAAAGCTACGGAAATTACGGGCAAGATCCCGGACGCCCTAACCGAACTCGTTGACCAGATCGCGAAGAATCCGATGGCCGCCGTGAGCCTTAAGGATAAACAGGAGAAGCTGGAGGATGGTAAAGCGGCGCTCGAGGAAATTGTCAACGAAGTCCCCGCGCTCGTCGAAACGGCGACAAGCCTCATCAGCGCGGTCACCGGCCTTTTGTAATCGTTTTCATTATAATAAGAAGGGAGCGTCGCCGCACGCTCCCTTTTTACATTTTGTTGCACGAAAGCCTTCGTCTTGGTAGTATAATTCAAGTGCCATAAAAAGCGCTAGCTCGGGACCCCGCTTTTGCGAAAATTTCTACGATACGTCTTCGTTATCGCCGCAGTAATGTACGTATACTTTAGCGTCGCGCCGCGCGTGCTGCCGGCGCCGGCGGTACCGGACCTCGCGCTCGCGACCGTCGTGTACTTGGCCCTCGCCATAGGCGGCGCGACGGCCGTCGTAAGCGGCTTCATCCTCGGCCTTACCTCGGACCTTTTCGGCTGGGGCCCGGTCGGCGTGGGCGCGCTCGTCGGGACCTTAGCCGGCGCGGCTTTCTCTTACTTCCGGGGCCAGATATACGAGAGAAGCCTGCTCGTACCGGCGCTCTTCGCCGCGTTCGCTTTCGCCGCCAAGCAACTCTTGAGCTTCGCGCTTCTCGCGGCGACCGCGGGGCCCGTCTCCTTCGGTTGGCACGTAGTGGGCCGGACGGCGTTGGGCGCCGCCGCGACCGCCGCCTTCAGCTTCCCGCTCTTATTCCTCTATTGGCGAATCCTGCCGGCCCGCCGCACGTAAAGGGCGGGCCTCTTTACGGAGCAAAATCACCCACGACGAGCATTCGCGGCTCGGTGTACTCCTCGAGGGCGTAACGCGGGCCTTCGCGGCCGATGCCCGACTCTTTCGCGCCGCCGTACGGCATATGGTCCACCCGGAACGTCGGGACGTCGCCCGCCACCACCGCCCCCACCTTTATGTTCTCGTAGGCGTAACGGACGCGGCCCAGGTCCCGCGTGAAGACGCCCGCCTGGAGGCCATAACGGGAGTCGTCCGCGGCGGCCACCGCATCCGCGAAATTATCGTAAGGCCTTACGAGGACTACCGGCGCGAAAGCCTCCCGAGCGCTCAACGCAACCTCCGCCGGGCAACTCTCCACGACCGTGGGCTCGAGCCGGGTTCCGTCTCGTTTGCCGCCGCACAACACCTTCCCGCCCGCGGCCTTCGCCTCCTCGAGCCAGCCCTCGACGCGCGTCGCCGCGCCCTCGTCGATCAAGCCGCCGAGGTCCGCGTTCTCGTCGAGAGGATGGCCTACGCGTAGCCGCTCCGCTTTCCCCACGAGCGCGGCCACGAAATCTTTGTAAACCGGCTCGTGCACGTAAACGCGTTGGACCGAGATGCACGATTGGCCCGCGACGCCGAAGGCGCCCGCCGCGACACGCTCTACGGCCCGTCCCAAGTCGGCGTCGGAATGTATTATCGCCGCGGCGTTCCCCCCCAACTCGAGGCACACCTGCTTGCGGCCCGCCTTCGCCTTCAAATCCCAACCGACTTCCTGCGAGCCGGTGAAGGTCAGCACGGCGAACCGCTCGTCGGCCACCAACGCCTCCGCCCGCGAGCCGGGCATCGGAAGGACCGAAACCTGCCCGGGTGGCGAACCGGCCTCGAGCGCAAGTTCAACAAGGTTGAGCGCCGACAAGGGCGTCGCCGAAGCGGGTTTTATAACTATAGGCGCGCCACACGCTATAGCCGGCGCCAGCTTGTGCGTCACCAAGTTTAACGGAAAATTGAAGGGCGTTATCGCGAGGACCGGCCCGCGAACGAAGCGTCGCACTATGCCGAAGCGGCCGCTCCCCGCCGGGTGGAGATCCAACGGCACTACTTCGCCCTCGAGCCGGCTCACCTCGGCCGCGGCCGAGGAGCACGTGAACGCGCACCGCCCCACCTCCCCCCGAGCCTCCTTAACGTTTTTACCGACCTCGAGGGCGAGCGTCTTCGCCAGTTCTTCCTCGTTCTCTTTAACGAGCTCCGAAAGGCGGCTCAGAACGGCGACGCGTTCGTAAGGGGGAATGCCTTCGCCGCTTTCGAAAAACCCCCACGCCGCGGCGACCGCGTCTTCGACGTCGCTCGGTGCCGCGTTCCACGTCGTCCCGACCACCTCGCCGTCGTACGGGCAGCGTACCGCAAGCTCCTCTCCCGAACGCCGGCGCGAGCCCGCGACGACGTACTCTTTAGCCGTCATGCCGTCACCTCGCCAATCTCAGGGCAACCCCGTCCTGCGCCTCCAAATCCAATCCGCGACTAAAAACGACAACGCCACGGGGAACGCAAGCCACGGCGGCCATAAATCCCGCGCGGCGGTTACCGACATCCTAGGCGCCGCCTTAACGCGGGCCGCGACGGCGCGCGACAAACCGTCGACGTCGCCCGCCTCGAAATATCGTCCCCCCGTGGCGGCCGCTAAGGCCTTCAGTTGGTAAGCGGCGGGCTTGAAGGCCCGATATTCCGAGGGCGACGCCCGCGCCAGGATCGCCGTCTTGCGGAGCTCGAGCCCCTCCGCAGTTGGCGCTCTCGACGTTAACTCGTACCGCCCTTCGGCGTCGATTTCTATCTCGCCGGCCCAAAGGTCTTCGCCCGCCGGCGCGAGCGCGACCGCCTTCATCGCCCCCTTCGCGTCGGCGTAGACGACGGTCGGCTCCGCCGACGCGCGGCAAGCCACCTCAACGACGTCCCCCGGCCGCGCGACGTGGCGGCTCACCGCCAGACCTTTCGCCCGCTCGTCGTAGAGGGCGAGCGTAAGGGCGGCCGCGAGGCGCGCGAGGTCGCCGCCGGCGGCGAGCTGCCACCGGTAAAGGCCGCCCGCGGAAAGAAGCGCAACCCGCCCCGAGCCGTAAGGCATCGTTACGAGCGCGGGCGCACCGTCGGCCGTTTCCCACAACGGCGTCGCGCCCTCCTTGGGCGGCCCGAGTCGCCACACGTGCGTAACCGCGGGCGGCGCCGCGGCTATCGTAGGCTCCCCCGGGTAAGACGCCTTAGACAACTGGCCGCCGCCCGATTCCGTAACTTTCGACGTAACGCGAGCCGGCGACAACCCGGCCAACGGCCCCGCCGACAGCGCCGCCGCGTCAACCGGCCGGGCACTAACGATCATCAAAAGGCCACCACCCCGGGCGACGTGGCGCTCCAACAACTCGGCGTCCCCCGGCGTAATCCTGGCCGCCCGGGGGTTGCCCAATATAATGACGTCGGCCCGCTCCGGCGGCCGGGTCGCCGAGCCTAAGACGCGGCCGCCCACGTCGAAGCGATAGCTCAGCTCAAAGGCGGCATGCTGCTCCAGCGCGCGCCTTATAAACGCGAAGTCCGCGTCCCCTGCCATCTCCCAGTACCACACCGAAAGCGGCCGCTCGAGGGCCTTGACGTGGAACCACTCCTCGCCCCACCCGGGCGAAGGGCGAACGCGGAAGAAGTGGTCGCCCGGCCGCTCGAGTCGCCCTTCTAGGGTCAACTCGCCTGAGCCACTTTTCGGTTTAAAAGTATAATCGGCCGCGGCACCCTCCGCCTCGGCCACGGAGACCGTTACCTCGTCGGTCCCGTCGAGCGTGGAATGATATCCCACCGAGACGTCGAAACTCGTACCCGGCAACGCCGCCGCCGGCGCCCGTACGCTCGTCACGACCAGGCTCTCTGGCGGGGGCTCGGTTGTCGGCAGCGAAGCAAAGCACGGAGGCAAGCCCTCCGCCGCGGGCGTCGTGTCCCAAGCGCCGTCGCTCAATACCACCGCCGCGGCCAAGCCCTCCTTACCGTAGCGCGCGGCCAACTCCTGCAACGCCGCCGCCGCGTCGGTGTGCTCGCGCGCGCCCCGCCGCAACGACCTTTCCTTCGGGATATTTTTTCCCCAGGGCCGCCGCCCGGCCGCGAAATCGTACGTGCCGTACTCGCCGCCGCTCTTATCGACCGCGCGCGCCACTTCCTCGGCCACGGCGAGCGACGCGCCCAGCCGCGTCCCCTCCTCCGCGCCGAGGTCCATCGACGCCGACGAATCTATTAGTATCGCCACGGGCGGACCGGCGGCCCTCACGGAAACGGACTTCCACCTCGGCGCGATTACGAATAATAAAAGCGAAAATATAGCACCCAACCTCAGCAACAAAAAGGCGGCCGCGCGACGCCCCCCCGCCATACGGCGGACGCGCCAGACGCCGAGGGCGGCGGCCACGGCCGCGAACGACGCCGCCCCGGCCGCCAGGTACCAACTTACGATAGGCTCGAACGTCATAACCGCACGGCGCGGCGCATTTGCAGCCGGCCGGTTTTTTTATTATAATATCAAGCCATAGAGACGCCAAACGAATTTAACGGGCAACCCCGCCGTGAAAGCGAACGGCTCTACGCGTCGGGACGGTGGCGGACGGACCAGGACCTACCGCCCAAGCACGCGCTCGGGCCGCTCGGTTGGTTCGTTTGGCGGACGTTCCAACGACTCGCCGGCCGCGGCGAGTACGACAGGTTGGTCGACTTGGGCGGCGGCGAGGGTTACTTCGCAGCGTTGTTCGCCACGGCCCGACGCAAAATTGTGGTGGACGCGGTGGCGGCGGCACTCGCCGTCGCGAAAAGGCGGGGGCTGGCCGCGGTCCAAGGCGACGTACGGCGCCTCCCGTTCAAAGACGCGTCGTGCGACCTTATTCTGTCGTCCGACGTTCTCGAGCACTTGCCGCCCGGCGACCTGGGCGTCGCGCTGCGCGAGGCGGCCCGCGTAATGACTCCCGGCGGGACGGCGTTGGTGAATACGTCTTGTTACGGATTGTACTTCCGCCGCTGGTTGCGGCGCGCGCCGGGCCCCGGGCGCCTCGACCTGGACGACTTGGAAGACGGACACCTCAGCAGGCCGAAGCGGGCTGAGTTGGAGGCGGCTTTCGCGGCCGCGGGCCTAAAGATAAAGAAAAGGTGTTACTATAAACACCTCTTTCAACCGATTACGACGTTGTTGGTTCGGCTCACGCAGGGGGGCCGGGGCGACGAGGCGAGGGCGGCGAAAGAAAAAACGCTCGCAAGCGGACCTTGGCGAGCATTAAACGCCGCGCGGATCTTCGTCGCGGGCCTCGACGCGCTATTTTTCGGGTGGCTCCCGGGCGGCGCCGTTGTTTATAAACTAGAAAAATGACACGCCGGCTCAAAGCACTCTTCCTCGTTCCCCCCTTGGCGCCGGGCGACTTCGCGACGCAGACCGACGCCGTGCTCGCGCGCTGCGCAGGAATTTTTACGAAGACGGACTACGTCGTGCCGCCGCTCGGGCTGGCTTATTGCGCGGCCGCGGTGGAAGCGTGGGCCGGCGCCGACGTCAACCTCATAGACGCGGTGGCGGGAAAAAACGGCGTCGAGGAGATACTCGGAATCGTCGCCGAGGAACGACCCGACTTAGTCTACGTTGCCGCCGGTACGTCTACGCTCTGGCGGGACCTCGCCTTTCTGGATAAGGTCAAAAGAGCATCGCCGACGACGTCGACCGCGGTAATGGGAACGCACGTCACGGCGAGGCCCGACGACGGCTTTGCCGCGCCGGGGGCCGACTTCCTCATTCGGGGCGAGCCGGAAGCCACCGCCGCGGACCTGGCGCGCGCCGCGGGCGGCGAGATGGCGTACCGGGAAGTCGCCGGGCTGAGCTGGCGCCGCGGCGGCCGGGCCGTCCACAACCCGCCTCGCCCGCTGCTCGCGGACCTGGACGACGTGCCGCACCCGGCTCGCCGCTTCTTCAGGCCCTACAGGTACGAGCCACCTTTCATGCATCACGGCCGCTTCGACACAATCATAACGTCGCGCGGATGTCCCTACCCTTGCAACTATTGTTCCACGGGGGCCTACTACGGCCGTAAGATCAGGTTCCGCTCGAGCCGCGACGTTCTCGCGGAACTGCGCGAGATGGTGGAAGGAGAGGGGGTCCGCCAGGTCGGCTTCTGGGACGACACTTTCACCATCGGCAAACGCCGCGTCCTCGGGTTATGTAACGTCATAAAGGAAGCCGGCCTCGACTTCGCGTGGGTGTGTATGTCGCGCGTCGATACGGTGGACGACGAGATGCTGGGAGCTTTAAAACGGGCCGGTTGCTACCTCGTCATATACGGCGTCGAATCCGGCTCGCCGCGCGTGCTCGAGCGCATGGCGAAAAAGACGACGGTGGAACAAGCCCGGCGGGCTTTCGAGGCGACGACGCGCGCCGGCCTGGAGGCCGCGGCGTTCTTCATGTTCGGCAACCTCGGGGAGGACGAAGAGGACATGCGGGCGACGGTCGAGCTCGCAAAGGAATTGGACGCCTCCTTCGCCTCGTTTAACATCGCGACCCCCTACCCGGGTACCGCTTTTTACGAACAGGTCAAGGAGGAACTGGGCGAGGATTTCGACCGCTACGACGCCCGCCGTCCCGTCTACGGCGACGAGGGTCTGCTCGAACGTTACATAAAAAAGGGCTACCGCGAATTTTACTTGCGCCCGGGGTACGTTTGGCGCCGCCTGCGCCGCATTCGCTCCGCCGAAGACCTGGGCCGGGCCGCGAAGGCCGGCCTGGACGTCTTCGGAAGGTACGTCTTAGGGAGGATTTAATGGTAAATGCCAAGGACGAACTCGGCGAACACCACTGGGTCGAACGACCGGCTTGCGGCTACCGGGATTGTACCGCCGCGGCCTTAAGCTTCTCCCGCTTCTGCTGGGCACATTTGCCGGACCAGCGCTCGTACCTCGAGGAGATAAGGCGGCGGGCGGAATCGCTCCACGGATTCGCGGGCCTTAACCTGGAATCCGTTGAGGTCAAGGAGGTCGCCGGGCCGCGAACCAACTTCGCCGGGGCGAACCTGAAAGGCGCCGACCTGGCGGGCGGCGACTTCACGGGTGCCGACTTCAGCGGCGCGGAGATGGAGGGGGCAAGGCTGCGGGGCGCGACGCTTACGCACGCCTGCCTCCGGGACGCGGACCTCTCCTTCGCGAACCTGCGGGGCGCCGACCTCTCGCACGCCGACCTCCGGTACGCCACGTTTGCCCACGGCGACCTATCGGGAGCTAAGCTGACGCGGGCGCGCTTCGAGGAAACGGACATGACGGGCACGACCCTCAACGAAGCGGACCTACGGGGCGCGAGCTTCCGGCGCGTAACCTTCGTGCGCACGGACTTCACGCGCGCGACGTTCGCGGGAACGCGCATCGAAAACTGCGACTTCGCCGCGGCCGACCTCCGGCGCGCGGACCTTTACGGCGCCATCTTCCCCGAGACCGACCTCGGCCGGGCGGTCCTTCCCGACAAGCTGAAAGCAAAAAACGACTACGGCGGCAACTATCGCGAGGCGGCGGAGGTTTACGCGGAACTCAAGACCAACTTTCGCCATTTCGGCCGGTTCGGCTTAGCCGAAACCGCGCTGTACCGCGAAATGGTAGCCGCACGCCGGGCGCGCCTTGAGGCCCGGAAGACGTGGCGGCCTTTGGCCCTCCTCCGCGGCGCCTTGGAATACGTCTTTTTGGACCTCTACGCGGGCTACGGGACGAAACCCTGGCGCGTCGTATTCGCCTTTGTATTCGTCTGGATCTCGTTCGCAATTTACTACTACCTTCTGCCATTCTTCGCCGGCATGGGTTTCGGCCTGGCGAGTTACGTCGACTCGGGCGGCGGCGCGTTGCCGCTCGCGGACCTCAGCTGGGCCAGCTTCGACCGCTGCCTATATTTCTCGTTCGCCACGCTAACGAAACTGGGCTTTACGGGGTACGAGCCGCACGGGTGGGCGAAGGTGGCCGCCGGCCTGGAGGGGTCCTTCGCGATCGTCTCTTACCCGGTCCTGCTCGTGACCATCGCAAGAAAGATATGGCGATAATAGGACCCGGTTCCGACGCGGCGNNGACCGTGAAAGTCGCGATGGTATTTCCGCCCTGGACGCAGGGCGAGGTCTTCACCGGCAACTTCGGCATGTTCGTCGGCGGCCTTTGGCACCCGCTGGGGATTTTGTCCGTGGCCGCGGCGCTGCGCGAGGCCGGGCACGACGTACGCGTCTTCGACGGCGGCCTGATGACCGAAGACGAGGTGATGGGGGGCCTCAAGGCGTTCGGCCCGGGGATGGTGGGGATGTACCTGACGACGGTCTCTTGGCGGTCCATGAACTCGCTCGCGGCGCGCGTCCGGCGCGAGATGCCGGGGGTCCACGTCGCCGTGGGCGGGCCGCTCGCGAGCGGTTGGAAGGACCGGGTCCTCCGCGAATCGCCCCACCCCGACAGCGTGACCTTCGGCGAGGGCGAGATCACCGCGCCGGTCCTCGTGAAGACGCTCGAGGCTGGCGGCGACCTCTCGGCCGTGGAGGGGATCGCCTACCGCGACGACGGCGACATCCGCCTTAACCCGCCGCGGCCGCCCATCCCGGACATAGACGTACTGCCCCTGCCGGCGCGGGACCTCGTAGACGTCGAGCGCTACGTACCGCCCCTCGGCACGTACCGACGGCTGCCGGCCCTCTACGTTTACACCTCGCGAGGTTGCAACGGCAGGTGTATCTTCTGCTGGCACCTCAACGCCGAGGGCACGTGGCGCGGCCGGAGCGCCGAAAAAGTCCTCGCCGAAATCGACCACGTTTACAATACTTATAAAATAAAAGAGATCCGGTTCCACGACGACAACTTCGCTTACGGCAAGGAGCGGGTCCACCGCATCCTCGACGGCATAATCGAGCGGGATTACGACCTCACCTTCTTCGCCGCGGCCCGCGTCGACCTCGTCGACCCCGAGATCCTGCATAAGATGAAGAAGGCCAATTTCTGGGGAATCATGTTAGGCCTCGAGTCCGGCGTGCAAAAGTGCCTTAACGCGCTCCGCAAAGGCGTGACCGTCGAACAGAACCGGCGCGCGGTCGAGTGGTCGCGCGCCGCGGGCCTGACGACCGTAACGCCCTTCATCTTCGGCATCCCCGGCGAGACCTTCGAGGACGCCCTTAAATCAATTCAGTTCGCCATCGACGTAGACGCCGACATAGTAAACTTCCACGCCATGTCGCCCTTCCCGGGCGCGGAGCTATACGAGAACGTCGAAAAGTACGGCGAGCTCGCGACGGACGACGTCCACAGCTACACGTTCGAGGGTTGCGCGTTCGTCCCCTACACGATGACGCGCGAACAGATCCAGGAGCTCCGGACGACCGCGTTCCGCCGCTTCTACCGGCGACCCCGTTACGTGTGGAAACGGCTCAAGGCGATTCGAAGCTGGACCGACGTAAAGGTCCTGCTGGCGGGCGGCTTCGCGTTCCTTCTAACCATGCTCTTCAAAAAGGAGTTCACGCCCCACGGCGCACAGGTTTAAAACGCGGTCGCCTTCGCGTTCGAATAAACCGCTTCGAAAAGAACTCCCGTAATAGGAGGGGTCGCGAACGTTAAAACGGTACGGCTCGCCATCGCCCTTTCCCTCCTGGTCGCCGCCGTCGCCCGCGGCGACGTTACCCTAAAGTATAAAGTAACGCTTTCGCCTCAGACCGCGCGCGAGTTCCTGGGGGCGCTGGTCCTCGCGCTCTTCTTCGTCGCCGACGACGAGCTGGCCTGGCGCGAGGACGACGCCGGCCGCATCAACATCGAGAACGCCGGCCGATGCTTGATGAAAGTAGACCCGGTTGCGTGCGAAGTCTCTTTCCTATCGCTGTTCGAGCGGCGGTTCGTCCCCGTGGAACCGGAGCGGGCGGAAAAAGCGCTCGCGCTGACGGCCTTTTTGCGCGACGCGCCGCTACAAAAGGGCAACGGCCTCGAGTTCGATTATCCGCTCCGAAATAAAATCTACCACTTCCGCCTTTACGTGGCGAGCTTGGGAAAATTGCGGCTAACGACGTGGCCGGGCCGCGAGTTTCGCTGCGCGCGGCTCGCGGGCGGCGTCACCGGATGGGACCGGGACCGGAGGACGACGATCGACGCGTACGTCGCGAACGAGGGCGAGTTTGCGCGGAGGATTCTAAAATTAACTTTCAAGTTCACGGACTGGCCCGGCGTTACGTTGACGCTCAGCGGCGACGCAAATTGAAAGGCGGCCCGGACGGGCCGCCTTCTCCATGTAGTTATCCAGGCTATTCGGCCGTCCCGCCGGCGGGCTCTCCTTCGACAACTTCAGCTGCCGTCTCCGGCGTCGGCGTCGTTAGGACTATCACCGCGTTGACGAGGTACTTGCGGGCCGCGGCCAAAACGTCCTCGGCGGTCACGGCCCTCACGCGCTCGTCGAAGTCGTCGCGCCAGTCGTAACCGAGGCCGACGAGCTCGTCGCGCGCGGCGAGTACCGCCACGTCGGCGTTGGATTGTTTGTAATAAAGCGCGTTTACCGTGAGCCAGTTCTCGCGGGCGAGCTCGAGGTCCTCGGCCGGAATCGGTTCCGTCTTAGCCCTGGCGACCTCCTCTTCGATCACCGCGAGGACCTTCTCGGCGTTTTGCGGCGCGGTAGCCGCATATATGGCGAAATAGCCCGGGTCGCGCGCCAATACGTTGTAAGCGTGCACCACGTACGAGTAGCCCGCGCCCCGCAATCGCTCGTGCAACGGCCCCCTCGGCAAAATTACGCCCGAGAGCGCGGCGTCGATAAGGCCGAGCGCAAATGCGTCCGCGTCGCCGTACGTAACCCCCCGGTAACCCAGGTAGACGATGGCCTGCTCGTTGTCGGTCCCTTCGACGAACACCTCGCGTTCCACGGGCGGCGGGTCCGGCGGGACCACCGGCGCGGGCGACGCCCCGGCGCGCCACCCGCCCAGCTTCTTCTCCACCACCCGGGCCACCTCGCCCGCGCCGACGTCGCCCACCACCGCGACGACGACGTTCGACGGCGCCGCGTACTTCTCGTAATAAGCGAACGCGTCTTCGCGCGTGAGGCCTTCCACCGAGGCCACGGTGCCCGTAGTGCGGTAGCGATACGGATGCTTCGGGTATAGGCGGGCGCGCATAATCTTCTCCGCCTGGAGCTCCCAATCGTCGTCTTCGCTCTGCAGGCGGGCGAGGAGGCGGCCCTGCTCCCGGGAGAACTCGACCTCGGGCATCGTCGAGTTGGCCAGGCAGTCGGCGAAGACGTCGAACCCCTTTTCGAAATCCTCCGCGAGGCAATCCACGGACAACGTGAGGAAATCCAGCGAAGCGCTCGAGGCGATGGAACCGCCCAGTTCCTCGATCTCCTTGGCGATACGGTCAGCCCGTCGCTTCCCGGTCCCCTTCACGAGCAACTCCGCGGCGAGCTCCGCGACGCCCGCCTTAGCCGGCGCGGCGACTCTCGAGCCTCCGGCGACGACGGCCCGGATCGCGACCGAGGGTGTCGCGGGATTGGGTCGCACGAGGAGGCGCAGGCCGTTACCGAGTTCGATCTTCTTCATAGGTTCGGCCAAGGCCCCGGCAACGGCCTTTTCGCCAACGCCGGCCCAATCGCGCGGGACTACCTTCGCCACCGTCATGTTCGATTCACGTACGTAACGCCCCGCCGCCTCGAGCACGTCGGCGGCCGTAACCTTCCGTATTTGGGCCAGATACTCGTCGGTGTAGTTCACGTTGCCGGTATAGAGCTCATTTTCGCCAAGGTCGTCGGCCACGGCCTCGACGGTTTGCAGGCCGAAGACGTGGAGAGCGATTAACTGCTTTTTGGCTCTCTCCAGCTCCTCCTTCGACACGCGCTTTTCCGCGAACTGGAGCATCTCCGATATAATGGCCTCCTCCGCGTAGTTGAGCTCTATGGCCTCGCCCTCGGCGTAAACCCCCAGATAGCCGAAGCCGGCCGGCGGGGCACTCAGCCACGCGGAGATATCCGTAACGTAACCGCCCTCTTCCAATACGCGGCGGTAGAGGCGGCTCGAGCGCCCGGAGCCGGCTACGGCCGCGGCCACCTCCAACGCGTAGGCGTCCTTGGACCCGAGCGGCGGCCCGCGGAAGCCGAGCAGCATATACGCCGCCCCTATGTCCATAGGCACGACGACCTCCCGGCGTCCGAGCTGCGGCGGCTCGTAGAAAACCTCCTCGCTAAATGCGCGCCCCCGGGGCAAGGCGCCGAACGTCTCGTTAATTTTTGCGAGAGTTCTTTCGGCGTCCAAGTCGCCCGCGACCACTACGACGGTGCGCTCCGGGACGTAATAGCGCTTATAATAGTCCAATAAGTTTTCGCGGGTAATTTTTACGAAGAGTTCCTCGAAACCGATGCCGGGGTACCGGGCGGGATGTTCCCGAAACGTCGCGTAGTAAAAAGCGTTCCAGAGGACTCGCCCCGGCTCGTCGCGCCCCATGCGGATCTCGTTAATGATAATATCCCGTTGATTCTCCACCTGTTCGGGGAGGAAGACGGCGTGGAAGACCCGTTCCTCGAGGTGCGCGATCGCCTCGTCAACTTTTTCCGCGCGTACGGCTATGTGGTAACAAACGTGGTCTTTCCAGGTATACGCGTTGTAAGCCCCGCCCATCTCGGCGACGGCCGCCTCGAGCTCGGCCTTGGTGTGCTCCTCGGTCGCCTCGCCGAGCATATGCTCGATAAAGTGGGATATGCCCGCGCCGAGGTATATACCCTCGTAGATCGAACCGGCTTTCACGTAAACGCGGACCGCGGCCACCGGGTTAGCGTGGTCTTCGGCGACTATCGCCACCAAGCCGTTGTCCAGGACCTTACGCGCGGGGGCCAGGCCCAAGGCCGAAGCGGCCGCGAAGGCCGCGGCCAATACGATTGCCGTTTTGTTTCTCATAAAGTTACCTCAATATTTCTTACGGACCGTAACCGGTATCTCCAATTCGCCGAAGAAGGTGTCCAAGTAAACGGTGGCCTGAAGGGTATAGGTTACGCCGCCCCTGTTGCGTAGCTGGTTCAATACCCCCTTGCCGAGGTTCTTAAGGGGCGCCCTCAACGTAAACGCGATTACCTCCGTCTCGCCGGGCGATACTTTCTCCCGGCGGCGGTGCCAACCTTCCGCAAGCCGGTTCTTGTCGCTGAAGAGCTTATAGGAGAACCGGTCCACGATGACTTCCACGTCGTTGGGGTTGTAAACCGAAAGCTCGAGCAATAAATCGACGTCGGAGAGCGAAACACCCTTCACCTCGACGTCGACGAAGTCGAACTCGCAATCCTTAAGCGCCTTGCGCTTCGCGACCAGACCGCAGCCGGCCACGGATAACGCCAACGCGACGCCGAGCGCCGACGTCGCCCACGGGAATCGTTCTACCATTGCGGCCGTCCCCGAGCGCAGCTTAGCCCCGGCCCAGCTCGCGCGTCGCCCCCGCCACAACCCGGCGACCGCCCGCGGGCGTTAGCCGCGGCGCGGAGCCGTTCGACTTCGGCCGGCAGCGGGGCATCCCCGCATTACTTCCTCGAAGACCTAATCTTAGCGTAAGCTTCGATAAAAGGCTCGAACAGGTCGATGGGAACCGGGAAGAGCGTCGTCGAGTTGTTCTCCGCGGCGACCTCGCGCAGCGTTTGCAGGTAGCGCAACTGCAGCGCGGCCGGCGCGGCTTGGATGATGGTCGCGGCCTCCGTAAGCCGCTCGGCCGCCTGGTATTCGCCCTCGGCGTTGATGACCTTGGCGCGACGTTCGCGCTCCGCCTCCGCCTGCCTCGCCATCGCCCGCGTCATCTCGGCCGGCAGGTCGACGTGCTTGACCTCCACCATCGAGACCTTGATGCCCCACGGGTCCGTGGCCTGGTCGAGGATGTGCTGCAGGCTCTGGTTGATCTTCTCGCGGTGGACGAGGACGTCGTCGAGGTCGGATTGCCCCAGGATGGAACGGAGCGTCGTCTGCGCGAGTTGGCTGGTGGCGAAGTAGAAATCGGCGACTTCGACGACGGCCTTGTTGGGGTCCATAACGCGGAAGTAAACTACGGCGTTGACCTTCAGCGAGACGTTGTCCTTGGTGATAACGTCCTGGGGCGGTACGTCGTGGGCTATGGTCCGGAGGTCGACGCGGACCATCCGGTCGACGATGGGGATAAGTATAATCAGGCCGGGCCCCTTGGCGCCGATGAGGCGGCCCAAGCGGAAGACGACGCCGCGCTCGTACTCGCGCAGGATACGTATCGCGCTCGCGAGGATGAAGATGATAACTATCGCCGCGATAATGACGGGCGTGCCGATACAACCTATGGCATCCATACGCAAACCTCTCTTTGGGAGTAAGCGTTCATTTTCAGGGTTAAATTATAATACAACTAGGCTCTCGGCGTAAAGGTAAATCGGTTAAAACCTAAAAGCCGGGCCGACGAGCACGAACGGCGCTACGCCCGGGCCGTACAACTCGCCGTGCTTTTCCGCGAAGAAGCCGGGCCAAAGTAAGCTGCCTTCCGCGTGGAAACCGAAATGGGCCGCCACAAACCAATCGCACGTCGCGCCCGCGGCGAGCTCCGACGTGAACGCAGGCCTTCGCTCGTCGGCGTCGAAGTTGAACCGGCCGCGGTACGCGGCGAAGACGTCCAACGCTATGGGCGCGCCCTCGGCCGTCAACAAACCGCCGACGCGCACGCCGACGCTCGCGACGCGATAGGTCCGGCCGCCGTCGGCCGCCGCCCAGAAGCCGAGCACGGGCGCCACGTACGGCCGCGCCGGTTCCGGGTGGAAATAGTAACGCGCGTCTACCTCACCCCCCACCTCGTACGCGTCGGCGTTGTAACGGCGGTAACGCACGTCGAGGCCGTACGCGGAATTCTCGCGGCCGTAACGCGACTCCAGCTTCGCGGCAAAACCGGCCTCCGAATGACCTCCGGACAGATCTGGTTCGGAAGAGTAGTACTGGAAAACGCCGGCCCCGCTCGCCACCGTTACGTTAACGGCCAAGGCCGGCGCCGCCCACGGAAGAGACGCGGCCGCCCAAAACAGGCCGGGCAGTTTCAACGTCGCGTCCCCCGGCCGCTAACTTTCGCCCCGGTCGTGCGGGCCATCGCCCTCCGTCACCACCTCAGCCGACGCGGGCGCCAGGTCGCCGAGCTTAACCTTCACCGCGGCCCCCGAATCGAGCGCAACCAGAACCGCCCTCGCGAGCGCCAGGATGGCTTTGACCTCCCCCTCGCCTTGAGGGGTGGATACGCGAGTTCCCGCCGCGGGGAACGACTCCTTCACGCGGCGGTAGAAATCGTTCTCATATGCCAGGCAGCACATGAGGCGGCCGCAAAAACCCGATATCTTCGACGGGCTGAGCGTGAGGTTTTGCTCCTTGGCCATCCTCATCGTGACGGGTTCGAATTTGTCCAGAAAGACGGTGCAGCAGAGCGGACGGCCGCAAACGCCCATACCCCCCAACTGCTTTGCCTTATCGCGGACGCCGATCTGGCGCATTTCGATCCGCGTACGGAACTCCCTCGCCAGCTCCCGGACCAACGCGCGGAAGTCCACCCGCTGGTCGGCGGAAAAAAAGAAAATTATCTTGGCGCCGTCGAAAGTCATTTTGACCGACGCCAATTTCATACCGAGGCCGGATTTGGCGGCGAACGTTCGGCACGCTTCGGCCGCGGCCTCCTCCGTCTCCCGCTTGGTGGCGAGCCACTCGAGGTCGTTCGGCGTGGCCTTGCGGAGGACCGTCGCGGGCGGCGACTCCAGTTCGCGGCGCGGACACGAGGCGGACGAAGCCGTTACCTCGCAACAGTCGAGGCCTTCCTCGGTCTCGACGATAACGACGTCGCCCGCCGCGAGGGGGATACCTCCCGAAGGTATATGAAATTCGCGGCTCTCGTTAATATAGCGTACGCGTACGACGTCCGTCTCCATAACGCTGAAATTATCGGGCGGGGGGAACCTCGCGGGCCGAAGGCTCGGGCCGCGCCACGCGAACCCGGCCCCCCGCGCCGCTCAGCAAAGCGAAATCCACAAAATCCTTCGCCAGCCTTTCGCCCGAAACCACGGGCTCGGTATCGTAAATGTAAATAGGGATCAGGCGGAACCCGAGGATCCCCTTGGAACGGGATACCTCTATCGCCAACAACGTCGAATAACGGCGCTCGGGGTAACGGGTGTCGAAGAGGAAGTTGCCGAGGCTATAAGCAATCACGGCGCCGTCGTACGACTCGACGCCCTGTATGACGTGGGGGTGGTGGCCGAGGATAATATCCGCGCCGGCGTCCACGAATTTATGCGCCAGCCTCTTCTGTTCCGAGGAGGGATAGGCCATCGACTCGCTCCCCCAGTGCAGGGATACGACAACAAGGTTGGCCTCGCCCTTCGCGCGCGCGATGGCGCCGACGACGGTACCTTCGTCGAGCGGCGCGGACCCGGCCTTAGCCGGGCCGGCAATAAAATCCTTGGGAGACACCCCCGAGAAGGCGATAAAATCTATTACGTACCCGTCGACGTCCAGCCGGGCGGGCGCGAGCGCCGCGGCGAGGTTGGGGCCCGCGCCGGCGTGCTTTATCTCCTCCTGCTCGAGGTAATATATCGTGTCCGCCAAACCCTGTTCGCCGTAATCCATAACGTGGTTATTCGCCAACGAGAGGACGTCGAAGCCGGCTTCGGTTAAAAGGAAGGCGAAATCGGGATTCCCCTTCAGGTATATCGAACCGCCGCGAGGCCCCTTGGTCGGCGCGCGCTTCGCGCGCTTAGTGAGGGGGGACTCCAAGTTGCCGAAAGCCACCTGCGCTCGGCTGATTAGAGGAGCTACGTACCGAAGAGGGCTCTCGGGCCGGCCGGAATAAAGGCCGACGTTTACGCCGCGGGCCAAGCTCATATCGCCCACGGCGACGATTTCGAAGACGTCCTCGTCGAAGCGCATCTTCGCGGCGAGGTCGTCCACCGCGGGAAGGCCGCCGATAGCGTGCCGGTGCTGCTTGACCAAACCGGCCCACGGCCCGGCGGGGCTGACCTCCAAGTAACGGTCGTAGGCGTCCCGCGCCGCGTTGTATTGGCCGAGCGCCTCGTGCGCAAGCCCCAGCGCCGCGTAGCTGGGCGCGTAACCGGCCTCGAGTTCCGCCGCGCGTTCGAAATTTTCAACCGCGAGCCGCGGCTTATGGAGGTAGAACAATTGGACGACGCCGAGGTTGTAATAAGCGCGGGCGAAGTTGCCGTCCGCCTTCACGGCCCGCTTGAACCCTCCGGCAGCCGCGGCCGCGTCGCCGTCGACCGCCAATCTTAAAACGGCGAGGTCGAAGTGGGCCAGCTCGTTACCCGGGTCGAGCGCGACGGCGTATTTTAATAAACCCATGGCCTCGATTACTTTACCCTCGGCGAAGAGCGTTTGCGCTTCATCCGTCGAGCGTCGCGATCGCCACGCCGCGATTTGCGGGGGCAACACCACGGTGGAGATAAAGAGCGCCGTCACCAGCGCCGCCACCAAAAGTAAAGTATATATACCGTCTTTAACGTCGCGCATCCTTCTATCGAACGCACGCCGGGCCGCCCTATCTACCATCACCGAGCCTCACTTCGCCAAAAAGTAAACCTTTCCACCGTCGTTTGATTCTCGACTACGGCCACGCCGGAAGAGAAGTCGCGCGTCCCGGCCCAGCGAACCGCCAAGTCGTAACGGCCGGGCAGCAACGCCAAAGGCCGGTTGCTCTTGCCCAAGGCCGCCGGTACGTGGCCCGACGCCGGGCCGTAAACCCACACCTCGGCCTCGAGCGGCTTGCCGTCCTGGTCGAGAACCTCCGCGCGCAGGTAGCCCACGGGTTCGATCAACGCGCGCGTTTCGTAGTCGCCCTCGCCGACCGTCACGCCGCGCAACCAACGTTCGCGGCCCTGCAGCGTCACGCGCACGTCGTACGTACCGGCGAGCACGGCAAGCCCCTCGAACGTCTCGCCCTCCATCGCCGGCGGCCCTCCCGTCGCTACCGCGGGGTAAACGGCCACGTCGCCTTCCAGACGGTCCCCGCGGCTCGAGCGCGCTTCGAGCGCGAGCGTTCCCATGGGCAGTTTGACCGCCTCCTCGCCCCCCGCAAGCTCGACGCCCCGCCGCCAATATTTCTGGCCGAAGTACTCTATTAGAACGTCGTACCGGCCGGGCGCCAGTTCGTATTGCTCCTCCGCCAGCCCCTCCCAACGCGGCTCGGCGTGTTCGCCCGCGTCGTAAACGGTTATGCCCGCGGGGAGAAGGCCGTCTTCCGGGCCGGCGACGACGAACGAACCGGCCACGACCTTCTCGGGCGCGGGGGCTTCCGCACCCCTCCGGGCCGCCTCCCTGTCGCCGCGGCAACCTACGGCCACCAATCCAATAATAGCCAGCGCCGACCAGGCTTTCTCCATAACACCTTGCCCGCAAACGCTCACACGACCTCCGGTAAGAACGGCGTCAGAAGCTGAACGCCGAAGTAGATAAACCCGGCCGCGGTCACCAATATGATAACGTAAAAAGCGATAGCCTTTTTCACGGAAAGGCCGTGAACCGCGGAAACACCCCAACCGTAAAGGGAGAGCCTCACGACGAAAGCAACGATAGTGCCGATGGGAGGGATGACCTCGGCTACCGCCGCGGCCTGGCAGTAAGCCGTCGCGCGTACCGTGGCCCGAATGTCGCCGCCGCCCCCCAAACCCCGGGCGAGGGCGTGCAGAAACGCGACAGTCACCACGAACGCGGAAACGTTCGCTATCGGTGCGGCGGCCAGCGTCATCGCCACAACTAAAACCGCGCTGGAAGGCCCGACGTAAGAGACCGCCGACACGCCGAGCCACAACAAAACGCCGGCGAAGCCGATAGCCAAACAGATGGCGGCAAAAACCAACGGCCTGATAAGCGCTCCCCCAGGCTCAAGGCCGCCGAAGAACGCGCGCGGGGCGAAAATAACGGTCCGCCAGGTAGCAAAGAAGGCGGTTAAATAAGACATACCGCGGCGGTTCTCCCAAGGCACCTCCCGGCGCAAGCCCCTTCGCGAGGCGAGCGCCACGATACACCCCCGACACAGAAGCTGCCCCGAAACCTCCGCGCCGCGGCTCACGCACAAGGCGCACATGTACCGGCCGCAACGGGGACAGGCCGCGATCGCGGGTCGCCCTTCGTGCTCGGGGCACACGCCGAAAGCTTCGCGTTCCTCGCCGCCCACAGCGTTGAAATATATCAATAAAGGCCCACGGTGTCAATAAAGGCAAATCAAAAGCGCGGGCGGCCCGTCGCAGGCCGCCGCGCTTCGCCCGTTATAGGAGCCCCGGGTTTAATTCGCAGGAGCCGCTGCCGCGGCCTCCATAAATTCCTGGGGAACTTCGTCGAGCTTTAACGACAGCACCTTGGAGACGCCTCTCCGTTCCATAGTGACGCCGTAAATAACGTCCGCCGCCTCCATCGTGGGCCGGGCGTGCGTGACGATCATAAACTGGACGCGGTCGCGGTAGGCCGATAAGAGCTTGAGGAACCGGCCGATGTTGCGCTCGTCGAGGGGCGCGTCCACTTCGTCCAGGATGGCGAACGGCGCCGGACGCACGTTGAAGAGGGCGAAAATTAGCGCTATGGCCGCCAGGGCCTTTTCGCCCCCCGATAAGAGAGAGAGGCGCTCCATCTTCTTACCGGGGGGTTGGGCATATATATATATCCCGGCCTCGAGGGGGTCCACGCCCGGCTGCAACCTAAGGTCGGCCTGCCCGCCGCCGAAAGCCTCCTGGAAGATTCGCCGGAATTCCCCTCGGACCAACTCGAAGTTGGCAACGAACTTCTCCCTGCTTTGCGCATCAATCCTGGCAATACTCTCGTCGAGGTCGGCGCGCGCCTGCGCGAGGTCCGCTCGCTGAACCTCCAACTCGGCGACCGTCGCCGCGAGCGCGTCGTACTCTCGCGCGGCGAGGAAGTTGACTTCGCCCATCTTGCCGAGGCGGCGGGCCAGTTCCTCTCTCTCCACCTCCGCGCCCGCCAAGTCGCCGTCGAGCTCGTACTCCTCGGGCCCGAGGGCGCCCAGGCGAACGCCGTATTTCGCCCCCACCGCCTCCTCGAGCGCATTCAACTCGCCCACGAGGGAAGCTACCTCGACCTCCTCTTCCTTCAACGCGTCGGCCACCTCGGCGACGTTAGCTTCCGCGACCGCCCGCGCCTCCTCCGCCTCCCGGCGCCGCCCGATCAAATCGGCGCGCTTCAACCGGCCCTCCTTAACTCCACCCTCCGCGGTTTTGAAAACCGCGGCCCGCTCCGCGATCTCGGCGCCGCACTCCTTCGCCTCCTCGGCAAGTTCCCGCGCCTCTTCCGCTTTCTTTTCCAACGCCGAGGCGAGCGCCTCGCGCCTCGCGGTACCCTCCGCCTTCAAGCGCGCGAGCCGTTCGCGTTCGCCGGCAAGAGCCCTCAGTTTTTCACGCAGGGCCGCGACGTTCTCGCGTGCCGCGGCGCCGGCCTCTTCCCCTTCGACGACGAGGGCGCGCACGGCCCGTAACTGTTCCTCGACCTCTTCCACCTCCCCGGCCTTTTCTTCGCAAGCGTGTTCCGTAGCCTCGAGCTGGCTGCCGAGCCGCTCTTCCTCGCTGAAAGCCGCCGCGAGGCCGGCCTCCGCGCCCCCTACCTCCGCGGCCAAAACGTCGCGCCTATCGGCCAAAGCCCGGCCCTCCTCCCGCGCGCGCGCCAGCGCGGCTTCGCCGTTGGCGGAAGCCGCCTCGAGACGGGCCAAACGTGCCGCCCCCTCCTGCTTCCGGCGAGCGAGGTCCTCGCGGGCCGCCGTCAGGCGGCGGACGTCGCGCCTCTTGCCCTCCAACCCCCGCTCGAGCCCCTCGAGCGCCGCGGCAAGCTTTTCGATCTCGGCGCGACGCCCGAATATGGTAGCGCCGACTTCCTCGGCCGCGCCGGCCAACAGCAGCGCCTCGCCATCCCACCAATCGCCGCCCAGTGTTACGGCGCGCGTACCCGGGCAAACTTCCGCCACCGCCTCGAGCGCCCCCAGGTCCTCCACAACCACCACGTCACGCAATAACCGGTTTACGGCGCCGATGTAAGGGCCCGCGACGGCCACGAAGTCCGACGCCCAACCGCGAACGCCTTCGACCACCGGCAGGTCGCCCGCGGCGGGGCGGCCGTCGCACGGGAGCACAAATGCCGCCCGCCCCGCACCCGAGGCCTTGAGCCGGCGGCCGTACGCCGTCGCCGTTCTCAGATCCTCCACGAACACCGCTCCCACGGCGTAGGCGAGCGCTCGCTCGAGCGCGGCCTCGTAGCCTTCGCGCACGTCGACGGCGTCCGCCAAAAGGCCCACTACGCCCGCGGGCCGGCCTCCTTCGAGAAGGCTCGCGACGCCAGTCCCAAAAGACTCGAGCCGGGCCGCAAGGTCCTTGAGCGATGCGAGGCGGGATTGCACCTCCGCGAGGCTGGCGCCCATTTCGGACGCCGCCTCCCCCGCGGCGGCGAGCTCGCGCGATAGCCGTAGTTCGTAAGCCGCCAGCTCCTCCGCGGCGTCGCGGCACTCGTTCAACTCCCCCTCGACGGACGCCAGCTCCGCCGAAAGGTTATCAAGAGAGACAAGATTGTCGTCGAAGAGCGACGCCTGCCGCGCGGCCTCGTCGCGGAGGCGACTCAGCTCTTGGTACAGGCTTTTGCAAGCCGCGGCGGCCGTGGCGTGCAAGTTGGCGAGTCGCGTCCGGTCGTGTAGCTTCCGCAGCTGTTCGCCGCGCGCGGCCTTAAGTCCCTCCAGAAGTTCGGCCTCCCGCGAGCGCGCCGAAGCGAGGTCTCGTTCCGCGCGGTCCCTCTGCTCCTCGCGCGCGGCTACTTCCCGCCGCGAACGTTCCAGCTCGCCGGAAATTTTTCGGTCCTCGTCGCCGGCGCGTTCCAAATCCTCGGCCAGGCGGGCCCGCTCCTCCGAAAGCCGGCCTACCTCCCCCTCCAAGGCCCGCGCCCTCTCCTCGGCAAGCTGCTTGGCGGCTTGTGCTTCGTTCAGGCCGCGTTGGCGCTCGAGCAATTCTTTCTCCCCGCGCTCGAGCGCCAGCTCGAGGCGGGCGACTTCGGCGTCGAGGCGCGAGACCTCCGCGGCCGCGTTGGCCGCCCGCCCTTTGGCCTCCCGGGCCGCCGCGGCACACCTGTCGCGGTCGGCCAAGGCGGCACGCTTTTCATCCACCTTCGCCCGGTACTTACGCTTTGCGAAGGCCACCTCGAGGTCGCGAAGCCTGTCCACCAGGCCTTGGTACCGGCGGGCCGCACCCGCTTGGCGCTTCAACGCGCGCGCGCGTCGTTTATACTCCGCGTAGAGGTCGTCGAGCCGCTCCATATTGGCCCGGACGTCGTCGAGCTTCCGCATCGCCTCGGCGCGTTTGCCGCGGTAACCGCGAATCCCCGCGGCCTCCTCGAAAAACGCACGGCGCTCTTCCGCCTTCGCGTTGACGATGGCCTCCACCATTCCCTGCTCGACGACGGCGTAAGAAGCTTTACCGAGGCCGGTGTCCGAGAACAGGTCCCGGACGTCCTTGAGCCGAACGGGCCGCTCGTTCAGGAAATAGTGCGACTCGCCCGAACGGTACATCCGCCGCGTCACGACGAGCTCGTCGGCGTCGACGGGCAAATAACCGTTCACGTCCGCGAAGCTTATGGAAACCTCGGCCACGGAGAGGGGCGGCGTTTCCGCGGTGCCGTTGAAGATAAGGTCCTCCATGACGTCCCCGCGAAGGGCCTTGGCCGACTGTTCGCCCAGCGCCCAACGGAAGGCGTCCGCGACGTTGGATTTGCCGCAGCCGTTCGGGCCGACGACGGCGCTTATGCCCGGCCCGAACTCGATGCGGGTCCGGTGGGGGAAAGATTTAAAACCGAAAATGTCTATCGCGCTGAGATGCATAAGACCCACCTCGCCTCCCTTTCATTTTAACAGACTGGCCTAATTTTGGCAAGTGAAAAACGCAACATAATGTGGTATAAAAAAAAATTACCCCAAGATATAGTATCTAAAACATATATATAAAACAAAAATCATAACAACTACTATAAACGTAGGCGGGAAAGGGAATCGGAATTTTTCGCGAACAATTGACGGGGGCGCGGATTTAACTTATACTCTCGCGAGCGGATATATTTAAACTGCCGCAAGGCACATTAAAGGGGTTTAACATGGGGACGAAAGGCATTGTTTTAATACTGGCCTTGTCGCTGGCTGGCGCCGCGGCAAAAAGTGCGGACTTGGCGGGCGAGAGGGCCGTAAACGCGCAACGCCCCCCCGCGTGTCCGCGCACGGAATATGAATTAAAATGGGACAACGGGAAGCTGGGATACGTCAAGACCCATATTGAACCGGGCAACTGGGTCGGCAACGACTTCGACATCTCAACTTTAGAGGCCAACAGCATAAAATATATACGGATATATTCGAGCAACCTATGGCCCAACGGCCGGTGGGACGGCTTCCGCATCGGCATATTCAAATTAAACGGCGGCACCCCCGGCGCACTTATATGGGGGCCGCAATTCGTTAAGGGCAACGGCTCCGGGTACCGGTGGTGCGACTTCGACGTCAACTATACGCTGCCGAAGGGAGCCGCGGGATTCGTCGCGGCCGCGGAACAAATTTACAAGTATCCCAATACGGATCCGTACTGCCTAGATACGGGCCCTCCCAAAAGGCAGGGATGGACGTACTATCGAGGCGTCTGGACGCCGCTTCAGGGGGAAGGGAATTTAATGCTCCGCGCGGTAATGCAAGGGGACATCGGCGTCTTGCCCACGAGCATCGGGCGCGTCAAGGCGCTTTACTACTGAGCCGAATTAAACTCAATAAGAGCCAAAGGCTGGCCCGCCCGGGCCGGCTTTAAACTTTCCTCCGTAACCTCAACCTATAACTTTCGGCCCGCCGACGGTGCAATTTATCCTTCGAGGTCCTTTTTCATCTCCTCGAACTCGGCCTTCGAAATCTCTCCTTTCGCGTAACGTTCCTTCAATATCTCCAAGCTACTTTTCTCCGGCTTCCCCGCCAGCCCCTTAGGCATGAAGTACCTTAAGGCAAATAAGACCAAAACCACCACGACGGCGGCGGCGACGATCCAAAATATGGCACACCACAGACCACCGCCCATCATAGGCCAGCGGCCCATGTGCCAGTCGTCGCCGTGGCCGTACGCGACGCCCGCGAGAAGCAACGACGCGGCGGCCAAGGTAGAAAACGTTCTCATAACTTAACCTCCTTAACAAAGGACAACCTTGTGCGGGTTCGAGGCCACTTGCCGCACCGAAGTGCAACTACGGAATATAGCCGTGCTCCAAATTTAACAAAGAGTCCCGGTCGTCGAACTGCCGGTTCCAGGATTGTTCGACGGAATAAACGAGGCCGAGCTCGACGATATGCTTGCCGTCGCCCCGTACCGCGGCGAGGTCGCCCGTAAATCTCTCGTACCTGTATTGAACGCCGACGTCGAAACCGGCGCCCAGGCGGTAGAACAGGTTGGCGAGGGGCAGCATCTGGTCCGTCTCGTCTTCGAAATCCGGGAAGGTTTTGTAACCGAAGCCGACGGAGGCCTGAAGCGAGGGCCGTTCGTAACGGCGATAGAGATACCGCAACGAGGTGAAAGCCGCATACGATTTGGCGGTGGCCAGCGAGTAATAATCTGCGCCGGGCGCGCCCGTTACCTCGGCGAAACCCGGGTTGTAAATAGATTGATGGCGAAGGTCGGCGAAGTGGACCGGGTCGGGGCATACGTTAACCGTAACCGCGCCCAGAACGTTCTTCGCGACTTTGTCCGTAAAACTACGGTAACGCTCGCGCGTAACGTAATAACCGAAAAAACCGACGCCCAGGCGCTCGAGGACCTGGCGGTTCCACCGTTGGCTCTCGGGGACCGCGTACACAAACGACGCGCCGCCGGCGTTGAAGCCGTAATCAGCCGCGGCCGTGGCTGCGGCCGGGGGCGCCGCCGGCATATGTTCGCCGTGTCCCGTCAACCAAAAACGTTGGGAAAAAATGCGGCTCAAACGGATCGTCTCGCCGTACTGGGACTCGCGCGAATCTCCCCCGGACGAGGGGTTTAAAACGTCGGCGTATTCCAGCGAGTCGTCGTCGCGGAGGGTCGGGAATTCTTGCAAGGTGCTCGCCACGCGCGACCGCCCTATCTCGAGTACGTTCGATTTACTTCCTAATTTAATAAAGACCTGGTCGAAGAAAACCGGCCCCAACGGCGACCCGGCCTCCGGGAATTGAAAGCCGACAACCATCCGGGCGCGGAAATCGCCGTAGAGTTTCTGGCGAAACCCGACGTTGAGGCCGGTATCGGCGAAATCGGCCACGGCTTCGGCGGCCTCGCCGTCCTCGACGTCGGCCGCGGCGTTTATTACCGCCCGCGCGCCGAGTTGTACCTCGGGGTTTAAATCCGCGAACGCGATGACCGCCCCCGCGAGAGAAAACGTACCCGCAAAGGCGATCAACAGCCGTCGTTGTCCCACGGGACGCCTCCTTATTCGTCGAGCGCGACTTTGGGCAACATGTTCGCCGCTTCGCCCGCCGGCGCCATTTCCATTCCCGGCATCGCCATCCCGGGCATGGCCGAGACCATGCGCTCCTCCATCGGCAGGTCCTCGTACACCAGCAACATTAGGGTTCCGCCGGGGTAGAGGCCGTTGTTGGTGACGCGGCGGACGTCGTGGTCGTGGAAGGTCCACAGGCCGCGGTTGGTCCCCTGGATGATAATGTCCGCGGTCTTCCCGGGGCTCAGGCGGAAGGTGTTCATCTGCCAGGGCTGCGGGACCGGGAGGCCGTCGTCGCACACCAACCAAAAATCGTGGCCGTGGAGGTGGAGGTAGTGCTCGGTGTTGCCGGCGTTAATGAGCCGCACGCGGATGTTTTCTCCCTCCTTAATATAAAGCTTCGGCGTGTACGGATACGACTTGCCGTTGACGGTGAACCACTCCGGCTCCGGCAATTCGGCCGGCGCGCGCAGGTTGAGGACGTACGGCGGTTGGTACCCCGTGGCGATCGCGGCCTCCAACTCCTCCGCCGAGTCGAAAACGTTGAAGCGCCGCGCGTCGAAGCGGCCTTCCTTCATAAGGTACGTCCGCTCCTTCATCCGCTCGAGCATGGCGTTCATTTCGTCGCGGACGTAATTCAAATCGTGGGCGGAATAAATCAACGTATATTCGCGCCGATACGGGAACCGCTTCTTGATCGGGTCGTCCGGGTCTTCGATTATAAGGCTGCCGAACATGCCCGATTGAATGTGGAGCGGGGTCCCCCAGTGGCAGTGATAGAAATGGGTGCCGTAGGGTTGGGCCTCGAACTCGTAGACGAATTCCTGCCCGGGCATCACCGGCATCTGCGTTACGTACGGCACGCCGTCCATGCGCCACGGCACGTGCATGCCGTGCCAGTGGATGGTGTGATTGAGCTCGGTCTTGTTCTTGAACTTAACGCGGACTTTGTCGCCCACGTTTACGCGGAGCTCCGGGCCTGGGACCGTATCGTTGAAAGCCAGCGTGTGGAACCCCACGCCCGGGACGATCTCGTGTCGGTAGATGTCGACGTAGATGTCGAATTCCTTCACGTCGCCGTCGAGGCGAGGTTCTTGCGGCACCGGAAACGGGCCGCCGTCCTTTGCCGCGGCGGCGCCTCCCGCGAGGAATGCGAAGATCGTCGCCATCCCCAGCGAAACAAACGCGCCGCCGCCAAGCGCTCTACTCACCGCGATACCTCCAATCCGTAACGGGAAATCACGTCCCGGGGCCGTAGTCGCCCGTCAAGTAAAATTCGATGGTCACGACGTCGTCGTCGCTTATCCAATCCGGGTCGTAACTCCTCATCCGCTCGATGACCGGCGGCCAGTCGCCCTCCACGTAGCGCCCGTCGAAGGAACGCCGCAGGTGATGGCAATTGCCGCACTTGCCGGCGAAGACGAAGCGGGTGGCGGGAAGGCGGCCGCCCTCCCCTTCGGCGGGGCGTACGAGGTCCGTCCCCTCTTCGTCGCGCTCCTGCGCTTCGTCTCGCGGGACGACCTCGATAACGGCCCCCCCCGCCAGTTCCCCGGCGCCGAGCCAATCCAAAAGGTCCATCGTCGCGCCCAGGTTTATTACCACGAAAGCGTGAGAAAGGACCACGATCCCCAGCGCGGGCGCCAATTTCATTAACCCCCGGAACGGCCGTACCACGGCCCACTTAAAAAAGATAAACACCATGACGGCGAAACCCGCCGCGCCGTGCCAAGCCACGCCGGGCGTAAGGCCCTTGCCGTACATCGTAACCCGATACAACATCCACGCGAAAAGGCAAGTCATAATCACGATGAAAAGGTATCCCGCGACGCGGTGGACCCAAAGGCCGGCAGGACGCGGCTTGTCGCCGGCCCGGCCCATCCGCAACAACATCGCCACAGCCGCCGTGGTGCCCGCGGTCAGCGCGATGTACGCCAAGATTATGGATAATATTTTCATAATAATACCTCCGGCCGGACGCCGGTTACCTCCGCAACGGCACTCTTATCGAAAATTTGGGTATTGTAAGGCGGGTTTCGGTCTACCCCCGTTTCGTAGCCATATTTATTTCTCACTTGCATTCTTATACAATATATTATACCGTATAATCAAGGTCATAATTAACGGCCCGAATAAATATTTTCAAGACTAAGGAGGACGGCAATGCGTAAATTTTTAATCTATCTGGGGGTAGTCGCCGCGGTCGCCGCGCTATTCGTGGCGTGCAAGAAGAGAGAGGTGGCGCCGACGGTGGAAACGCCGGCCACGCCCGAGGCGGCCGAAGTCGCGATGGAAGGCAACGTCGAGCGGGGGCTCGAGCTATTCCGCGACGCCGGCCTCGGCACCACCGGCAAGACCTGCGAATCGTGCCACCCCAACGGCGGGACCGAGGGCATGGCGGGCGACATGCCCACCAAGCCTCTCACCGGCGTGAAGGACCGCTACCCGGGGGTCTTCAAGATGCTCGACCCGGAGAAAGAGGTAACGCTCGCCGAGGTCGTCAACTTCTGCATCACCAACCCGCTCAAGGGCGAGGCGCTCGCCGAAGACAGCCAGGAAATGAAGGACCTCATCGCGTACCTGGAATCGCTATAGTCCCTATTTTTTCAAGCCACAAGCCGGCCGGGGGGCCGGCTTTTCCTTGCCGTTTGACACGAAAACCGTTTGATGGTATATTAGCTAAATCATTTTATAAACGACGGCCTTTAACGGCCGCCGGTTTCAATATTAGGAGAACTTTATGGCCTCATATTCGCTCTTCGAAAAAATCGCCCTCTGGACCGTACTCGGCTCCGCATTCGTAGGCATCGGATACGCGCTCATCCTCGTCGGGCGAATTTTAAAACTGGACCCGGGTACGCCGACGATGCAAAAAATAGCGCGCGCCATCCAACAAGGCGCCCGGGCGTACCTCAACCGCCAATTCAAAACCATTCTACTTCTAACCGGCGTCGTCGCGGCGGCGATGTTCGTGACGGGCGAGACGCTGACGATGCAGCTCGGCCGCGCGGGCGCGTTCCTGTTGGGCGCGTTCTTCTCGGGCCTCGTCGGCTTCGTCGGGATGAGCCTCGCGGTGCGCGGCAACGTTCGCTGCGCTAACGCCGCACGCACCTCCTACAAGCGAGCCCTCACCATAGCCTTCCAGACGGGCACCATCGCCGGCATGTTCTGCGTAGGCCTGGGCCTTTTAGGCGCCACGTCTATCTTCATCCTCTACGGCTCGAAGGCGTACGAAGTACTCATCGGCTTCGGCTTCGGCGGCTCGCTCTTGGCGCTGTTTATGCGCGTGGGCGGCGGCATCTACACGAAGGCCGCGGACGTGGGCGCGGACCTCGTCGGCAAAGTGGAGGCCGGCATCCCGGAGGACGACCCGCGCAACGCCGCGGTCATCGCCGACAACGTGGGCGACAACGTCGGCGACTGCGCCGGCATGGCCGCGGACATCTTCGAATCGTACGAGGTCACGCTCGTGGCTGCGATGATACTCGGCTGGAGCGTGATGGGCGTCAAGGGCGTCATCTTCCCGCTCATCGTGCGCGGCGTCGGCGTCCTGACCTCCATCATAGGGACCGCGGCGGTCCGGCCGCTATCGGAAACGGAACCGGGGATGCGCGCCATCAATCGCGGCTACCTCATCTCCGCGGTAACCTCGGCGTTGGGCTTTTACTTCTTCGCCCACTACTACGTCGGCGACCTGCGGGTTTTCTGGGCCACGTGCTTCGGCCTGGTGCTCTCCGTATTCATTTCCCTCCTGACGGAGCACTTCACCTCCATCAAACGGGGGCCGGTCAAGGAGATCGCCGCGGCGACGCGCACCGGCGAGGCCACGACGATATTAATGGGGGTGGCCGTAGGGCTCGAGTCGTCGGTGTGGGCCATACTCGTCATCGGCGGCGCCATCTTCTCCTCCATCCTCATCGTCGGCGACCCGACCAACGTTACGTACATCCTCTACTCCATCTCGCTCGCGGGCATGGGGATGCTCACGACGACGGGCGTCGTCGTCTCGATGGACTCCTACGGCCCGGTGGCCGACAACGCCAACGGCATCATAGAGATGTCGAAGGAGGGCGACGAGAAGACGAAGAAGACCATCGCCGACCTCGACGCCGTCGGCAACACGACGAAGGCCATCACGAAGGGTTTCGCCATCGCGACCGCGGTCATGGCGGCGACGTCGCTCTTCGGCTCGTACTTCGAGGAGTTGCAAATCGCCGGCGCGAAGATATCGACGATCGACGTCGCGACGCCGATGGTCCTCATCGGCCTGCTCATCGGGGGCGCCGTTCCCTTCCTCTTCTCCTCTTTGCTGATCCGGGCCGTAGGGCGCGCCGCGGCGCTCGTCATCAACGAGGTGCGGCGCCAGTTCCGGACGATCAAAGGTTTGATGGCGGGCGAGGCGGAACCGGACTACGCCAAGACCGTCGACATTTGTACGGCCGCGGCCTTAAACGAGCTCGTCGGCCCCGGCCTCTTAGCCATCCTGACGCCTATAGTCGTCGGCTTCCTCTTCGACGCCGCGGCGCTCGGCGGCTTTTTGGCCGGCATCATACTCACCGGCCAGCTGATGGCGGTCTTCCTGGCGAACGCCGGCGGCGCCTGGGACAACGCGAAGAAGTCCATCGAGGACGGCCTGTACGGCGGCAAGGGCTCGCCGGCGCACAAGGCCGGCGTCGTCGGCGACACCGTCGGCGACCCGTTCAAGGATACCGCCGGCCCGGCCATCAACCCGCTCATCAAGGTCATGAACCTGGTGGCGCTCATCGTCGCGCCGCTCATCATCAAGTTCCGGGGGACGTGGTACGTCGCGGCCCCGATGGTGGTCGTCGGCCTGGCCCTCGTCGGCTGGGCGATATGGCGGACGAAGAAGGGCTCCTTCGCCGAGGTGGGCGAGGCCGAGGAGGCGGTGGAGAAGTAACCCTTCGCCGGTGTGGGTTAATAAGAACGCCGCCTCGCGAGAGGCGGCGTTTTAATTTCTATTCGCGGCCCGCTTCTCAGGCCTCGTGGGGCCCTCAACCGCAGCCGCAGCCGGCCCTTTTCCCGAAGAGCGTTTCGTTCACGAGCGCGCTGAAGCAGCCGACGCCGGCGGCGACGTGCACCGCCCCGCCCGGGCAGTTCACCGCGCAGGCGCCGCATTCCATGCAATCGTGAGGCCGGACCTGCGCCGGGTAGCCGTCGTCGCAAATCTCTATCGTTAGCCGCGGGCAAACGTCCGCGCACGTTCCGCACTTTATGCACTTGTCGCGCTCGTACGTAATCATCG
>JABAOC010002289.1_pt1 | contig 47710 bp, 50 predicted proteins | sample 7062161 | NCBI WGS metagenome assembly JABAOC01 (sample SAMN14538625, study PRJNA623070) | marine sediment metagenome | biome: marine biome [ENVO:00000428]; feature: marine pelagic biome [ENVO:01000023]; material: deep marine sediment [ENVO:00002113] | place: India: Gulf of Khambhat ... | reverse complement strand
CGACTCAAGTAGTCGCTCAGAGGCCCAACGTCGGTTACCATCCAGAATTATTGCGATGTGTTTAGGCATGATACCATTTTTGACCTGATGCCACAACCATCCTTCATAGACTTTGTATATGCCAATCGCTGAAAGCATGCCTTTTAACATGACGTTTGAAACCTCAAAGCTGCGAGTCTTTTAAAGCATCTGCACACACGCAATTCCGTGTCGTCGATAAAGAATCGATTGCCTCTTTTAAGACTTGCTCAACAATAGGCTTGCATTTTTCTGCAGTTCGAGCTATGTCATCGACTGTTTGATGGTCTTGCAGCCCCACAGCCAAGTTGGAAACATAGGACAGCGAGGCATAACAGATCTCCAGTTCTCTAGCAAGAACAACTTCGGGTAGACCCGTCATCCCCACGATGTTGCATCCAAAATGGCGGAGTAGCTTGACTTCTGCGGGCGTCTCGTACCGTGGTCCCTCCGTGCACGCCAACACAGCTTCGTCGCACACGCTTTCTCCAACAGTCTTTGCTGCCTTTATCAAAGCGCTCCGCATCTCAGGGCAATAAGGCTGAGACATATCAACGTGGGTCACAGGCGCATCGTCGTAAAAAGTTCCTTGCCTACGCTTCGTGAAATCCACAAAATCGTGGGGAACCACCAGGGTTCCCGGCTTCAGGTTCTGAGCGATGGCTCCTACAGCGTTTGTGGCGAAGATTCGCTCTACTCCAAGCAGATGCAGCCCATAAAGGTTGGCGCGATAATTTACGCGGTGGGGCGGAACATTGTGACGCAAGCCATGACGCGGAAGAAAAGCCACTGGTTTTTTCCTAATCATTCCTATGGTAATCGGTGAGGGCAGTCCGAAAGGAGTTCCAACTCGAATCTGCTCGGTCGCTTTTAAAAAATCTTCTAAGCCACTACCCCCGACAATGGCAACATTAATTCTGCTGAAATTCTTCAACCTTCTTTTTCCTCTTGAAAAAACTGCCATATCTCAAGTTAATTACAAGGGAGATGAGAGACGTGGCTATTGCCAAGAGAACGCCAATGATTATTGCAAAGACAAGTTCGGCTTCTCCGACCTCAGGATTCTTGAGGATGCTGGAAACCTGAAGAAAAATCTGCGTAGACCAAGCAACGACTACCGTGATGACTGATGTTCGAAGCAGTCGAAGATCTCGCTTAAAGTACCAGTGAATTGCTCTCCCTGACAGGGTTACGCAAACGCCAATGACTATCAGATATATTCCTTTCTCAATAAACGCGCCTATGAGGCTCGGCAGCAGACTTAACCATGCTTCAAGATTTGCAGGGGGTGCGTTAATCAAAGCAGCTGAACCGTTTATGCCGAGAAATATTCCCACACCTGCAGCGATCGTTCCTGCTGCAAAAGCAAACCCTGCGATTTGAACGGGAAGAGGAGGAGGTTCATACTCTCTGATCCATCGAAGCAAACGTAACAATGCTTTGTCGACGCCGAAACCCCTAACGAGAAGGACACCTCCTAAGACTATTAGGAAATATATCCATGCGCTTTCCCCCCACCCTCCAATGTACATGATTGCGTAGATTATCAAGAGGAGCCCAGGGACTCCAAGGGCAATCCTTGAATAGCGAGGATTATCTACTAACTTTCTCAGGTATTTGCCGAAAAGCGCCGCAGTCTCCTCGATGGACTCACTATGTTTGATGACAATCCTCCGAACAGAAGTAACAGGCACCCTCGACTCAACCAAGGGCAACACTGCTTCATCCGAGTAGCCATCAGTCACCAAGATAACGTTATTGGCTGGAAAAGCCTCCAGAACTTCATTCAATTCTCTGACCAACTTTCTATCAGCTTCTACACCAAGCAGTCGTGAGCCAGAAATTGTAGCAATCTCGCAAATTTCATTAGGCTGCTCCTGTTTATTAACCTGATCAAAAACGCGTACAGCTTCAAACATAGCATTCGCGTCTGACTCTTCAGGATCCTTCAACGCCAAAGAGACTGCAGCGTCGAGATTTTTCTTTCGACCAAAAATTGGCGTCACGTTTTCGGTTTTGACGTTGATGTCGCCATCTCTGTCAACGCAGAGAATCAGCAACCTTTCTTCTTTTCTTTTTTGAGCCATCGTAAGCTTCCACTTTGTTTGTGGGGTCTGTTACAACTTTAACTTTATGTCGTACTAGTAAGAAAATCAGCATAGTATAAGTGTTTAACCTACGTCGTTTAGGATGTAACCTACAACACCTTCGGCTTTCTGAACGGCATGACTCCCTTCTTCTCGGTGACGCACTCGAATCTAGGTATCAGCACGCGCTTCTGGTGATGAAATACGCGCGTTTGAAATAACTAACTTTGGCAGAAATGCACTAATTTAATTGTTTTAGTGTTCAATAGGATTACTTGGGTCAATGGGTTTGCCGTTAGGGTTTGCGTATTTGTATGATTGGCTGAGAAGACGAAGGCGGAAACGAGAAGAAGATAGGAAGAAGAGAGAGAAGTTTGAAAGAAGCGTGAAACAGCTTTCCAAGCGGAGAAAGAAGGCAGAAAAATATAGTGAAGAGGAGAAAGAGAGAATTCGACATCGCAAAAGATTCAAGAAGCAATAATCAGTGACACATCAAAAAATGGGTGTGTGGAAGATGCCTCCACACTTCCCGGTGGCTTGTGTCCGCCCTAATTAGCTTGTTTTCAAAGTCTTAGCAATCTCATTCAACTTTTCAGTGGCTTGCTTGAAGACTTCTTTGGCTTGTCTGGCTGCTTCTTCCGTGTATTTTTCGCGCAAATTGTCGAAAAGACCCCAGCTAGCCTTCATGAAACTCTTTCCTGCTTCAAGCAGTTCCTTTGCCTTTTCGGGGTAGGAGTTGAACCATGGAAACATGTGGAAAGGAGGTCTGAATGCGCCAAACCTCTCTCGAATCTCCTTCCTTCTCTTAACATGATCTTCTAGAAACACTTGGCCTTCATCAGTTAAGGTATAACGTTTCATACCAGGCTCTTGGTCCGGCGCTTCCTTGGTGTATCCTTTGTCTTGAAGCCACGCTAAGAGGGGATATATAGACCCAGGACTTGGCTTCCAGTGACCATCAGTCTTGTCTTCGATTTCGTTCATGATTTCTGATCCCGACCGGGGTTTTTCACCAAGCAGTTTCAACACAGAGTATTTCAAGAAACCTTTTGGCGCAGAAGCCATATGTCTCATCCAAGTACCAAAATGGTGTTTGTGTGAACAGTTCAAATTTTCACCTCCCAAATAATCGATATCGATATCATATACGATACCTATATCGATATCAACATCGATATATTTAAGCCTTCCTATTTCACTAATACATGTGCATAGTGACTCCGGGCACTAATTCCATCAACGTTTCATTCCGTATTCGCATGTTCTCTGGAGGGGACAATCTGGACATCTTGGATTCTGTGCTTTGCACGTGTTTTTAGCGAGCAACCAAAGCAGACCTGAGGCTCGTTCTCGATAAGGTTCCGGAAGAAACGTCATATATGCGTTCTGTATTTCACCATAGTTTGCGTTGGGCGCTGTGATTCCAAGCCTTTTTGCTACCCTGCGGAAGTGGGTGTCGATGGGCAACACTTTTTGGTACGAATATCGGCTGGTTAGGAGAACATCTGCGGTTTTGTCGCCGATTCCCGGCAACTCCATAAGCTTTGCCTTCGCCTCTTCCTTCGGCAAGGCCAGCACCGACGCAACGTCGCCTTTGAACTTTTCCAATATCGCCTTTGAAACATCCTTCAAACGTTTTGCTTTGACATTATATAGCCCTCCGCTTCGAATAGCTTCCTTCAGTTGGTCAACATCTGCTGACGCAAGTACTTGTGGGGTGACTTCAAACATGGCTGCTAAACCTTTGTAGGCGCGGATAGTGTTAGCGTTGCTCGTGTTCTGAGATAGAACAGTAATAATTAACTTTTTGAATTGGTCTTTAAAGGAGAATTCTTCTGGCCAAATCGTTGCCCAGAGAGCTCCATACTTTGTCTCCAATGTGTCCATTAATCCAGCGTCTAAAACCAGCAAGTGAATCATCCTCTTCTCCATATAAGCATTAAATAACTTTTATGGGCGAATCTCGGTTCGCGCACACCACCTCCATGCTTTTGCCAGAAGTGTGTAACGCAAAGGTTAATTCTCGTCTTCTCCGAGAAGTTTAAACTCTTCGAGCGATAATTTTCGGCCTCGCCTTAGCTTTTCTATGGCGTCTGCCTTCATTTTGCTCCGTGTTTTCTTGAGCTGCAGAAGTTTTTCCTGCTCTTCAACTTTGTCTAACTTTCTCTGAATATTCTTCATTGCTCTTTGAATTGCACCGATTTCCTTGCGAGTTTGATTAGACTTTTCTTTGTAGTCGACAAATTTGCTATGATACTTGTCTGCCTCTATGTGTAGGCTGTTTGCCTTGTCGCGTGTCTCATTCATTTTTACGTGGAGTTCTTGACTCTGCAGGGCTAGTTCAGAAAGCCTTGTATGGAATTGCTCTGCTTTTTCGTTCATGGGCGGCATCCTCGCCTGCAATTCTGCGATTTGTGTTTTTGTTGCGATTATTTGCCGGTGAGTGTCTAATTGAATTTTTAGTTGGTTCGCCTTCGTCACAAGCGGCTTTTCCTCTTGAAGCGTCAGAGATGTAGTCTGGATCTTCCATTCAATTTCGTCTTTTTCTTGTTTTATGGTGCGAGGAGGTTTGTTTGGTTTTTTTCTGTGCAATAGAAATAGCTTTTCCTTTAGTTGTTTGATTCTTTCAGTGTTCTGTTGCATCACCGATCTTGTTTGGTTTCGCTGCTGCTTCAATGTTTTTACCTTTTCGTTTGTTGAGTCTCTTCGTTCTCTCAAGCTTGCTGCTTCTGAACGGAGGTCTTTGATTTGTTTGTTAAGAGCGTTCCTCCTGTCTGCCCAACGCGTGGCTGTTGCTTCCTCAGAAGTCCACCGCTGGCGAAGCGTTTTCAGCTCTTCTTTGAGTTTCTTGGTTTCCTCTAGCATTTTGCCAGACAAGCTTTTCGCTCCTTTCAACCTTAGCCGTTCCAGTAGTTCTTAATCTAGTACATCTAAACTGCGATTTAAAAGCTGAGAGATTCTCTTTGCGTGTGTTGAAAATTAGGAGGGTCTGTCAGCATCGCTGGCAAACCAAAAAAAAACCAATCCAATGGCTCTGTGCTTTGTGCCACGTTACTCAAGGATGATTCTTGCATCGACAGTTTTTACTCCGTCTTCGTAAACCATTACGGGGTTCAAGTCTAGCTCCTTAATGTCTTGGTGGTCCATAACGAGTTTAGAAGTTTTGACTATGACCTCGGCGATTGCAGCAGTATCTAGTTTTGGTTGATTCCGGTACCCTTTCAAGACTGGATACGCCTTTATTTCAGTGATCATTGCCTCAGCTTCCAGCATCGTTACGGGAGCTACGCGAAAGGCTACGTCTTCTAAGACTTCAACTAGAATGCCACCCAATCCAAACATTATTGATGGGCCGAATTGCTGGTCCTTAATAGCCCCAACAATTACTTCTGTTGAAGCTGGAGCCATCTCTTGCACAAGAACGCCTAACATTCGAGCGTTCGGCTGAACTTTCACAACGTTTGACAGAATTCTTCGGTAAGCTTCTCCCACTTCGTGGGCTGTCTTCAAGTTCAGCACGACGGCGCCTACGTCTGATTTGTGGATCACGTCAGGTGATACAATCTTAAGCACAACAGGGTAACCGATATCTCCAGCAGCTTTGATGGCCTCAGCCTCTTCTTTGGCTACTCTAAAGTCTGTGACTGGTATTTCGTATGCTCGGCATACTTCCTTGGCTTCAGGCTCTAACAAGTTCTTTCTGCCATCTCTGCGAACAGCGTCGAAAATATGTGAAACACTACCCATCTGCAGATCTCCGTCCACTTCTTGAAGCCCGTGACATATTTAGCTTTTTAACGTTAGCGAAGGGTTTCACTCACAGCAGATGACGAGAGCATTGCAGGCATGCTTGAGCAATATTCTAAATAGTTGCTTTATCTAGTTCTTTAGTGTTAAAATCTGGCAGGTATGGGAGTGGAAAGGATTTCCACGGGTCTTAGCAAAGAAATCAAAGAGTTTAAGCCGTGGCTCATCAAGAAAACTGCTGACATGCTGCAACCGCTTAACAAGCAAGGAAAAGAACGGGTTGACAGAGTCAAGGCCAGGCTTGCTGACGCCCGTGAAACGTGCGAAAAACTCGCTGAAGAAGGAATTAAAGAAACTGAGCGAGGAAGGGCTGTTCGCAAGGCAAAGGCTACCGAAAAACTTTCAAGACACTTTTTGAAGCAGATTGACAAGATCGACTTTCCTGGTGAACTGTCTTACAGTGAACTGAAGAAATTCCATGAAGAGCTAGAGAAAATGTTCTCATCTGTCACACAGGAGAGAAATATTTGGTTTTCCAGGATTTCACCTTTGTTCATCATCGCAAGAAGGAGGGTTGATTTTGCGTTCAGTCGGTTGGGCGGCTCCATTTCAGAGCTGAAGAACTTCCTGTCAAGCGATTATTCGGAAGCAGGAGCCCTCGAGAAGTTGCTCTTAGAGACCGACGAACTACTAAGGCAATTAGATGAGTCGAACTGGTTTGAACAGCGTGAAGCCACCCTCAAGGAGCAGAGGGAATCGCTACAAAAGAAACTCGAAGCGGTGCAAACAAGCCTAGCAACGGCTAAGAGCGATGCAAAGCTTGCTAATCTTTCTGGAGTGAAGATGGAGATTGAACGATTAAGAACGAGATTAAGCCACGATTTGAGGCACCTTGAGAAACCATTCTTGAAGTTTGCGAATTTAAAGCGAGGAACTAACATTTCGCTCAGCGCTGACGAGGCTGCGAAGCTTAGCGAATATCTAGACGACCCGTTTTTAGGGCTCGCCACAGAGAAACCTGGCTACCCTGTGCTTAAAAGACTGCTGATGAAGATGGATCGGGCACTGAATGAGGGGCAACTGAGACTAAAAAGCAGCCGCTTAAGAAAGGCTCAGGAGATGATTAAAGCGGTTTTAAACAGGAACGCGTTGGATGAACTGCATTCAAGTTGTGCCCATGCTTTCGCATTGAACCGCCAGCTAGGATCGTCCGTAGATCTGCAGGAAGCTCAGAAAAAGGTTAGCCGGTTAGAGGGAAAGCGGGGCGACCTGCGAAGACGAAGGAAAGCAGTTGAAGTTAGGCTGGAGCGGCTGAAAGCAGAGCGAGAGCAGCACCTGAAGCGCGTTGAGGCGCGGAGGATTGAGATCGAAAGCTTGGTGTTAAAAGTGTTGAAGAGGCCTGTCAACATCAAACTGTAAGGGGACAAGCCCTTTCAACGTCGAGACCAAAGCCACTCTGTTTGTTGTGAATTGTCGCTCAAAGGAGAAACGTGGTCGGGCGGGCGGGATTTGAACCTGCGACGCTCCGGTTTCTGCCTTGTTAGGTGTGTGCTTGGTGGGCTGGGCGATGCCCACACACATGTGGACGTCTACAGCCGGAAGCTCTACCAAGCTGAGCTACCGCCCGACGGCTTATTTTGATTAGCTTACGTGATTTATGAGTTTTGGTTACATTTCAGCAAAGCTATTTTTACTTCTTCTTCAAACGGTTAGGGCGAAGGTGTTTAATGTGAGAGATAGGACTGCTGGCAACGTCCATTTGGCGTATGTGGCTGAGTCTAAGGCGGCAGAGAGGCTTGAATTATTTGCCGAGAAGGCGGAAGAAGAGGAATTGCCACAGATCGCTCATTTATTCAGAGCCGTGGCAGCAGCTGAGAAGGTTCATGCGCGAAGACACTTCAAACAGCTAGAAGGAAGCATTAAAGATTCGCAGAGCAATTTGGAGTTGACGTTCCAAAGAGAATTAAGCGTCGCTGGAGTGGAGTATGACAGAATGTTGAAAGAGGCAGAAGAAGATGAAGAGGAAGAAGCTGCTCTAGTGTTTTCACAAGCAAGAGACGTAGAGGAAGGCCACGCCAGACTATACAAGAAGGCCTTAGACCACTTAATCGCCCTAAGAAAGACGGAATATTATGTTTGCACGATCTGTGGTTACGTTTCAGATGGCAAATTACCTGAAAACTGCCCAATATGTGGAGCCCCTAAACGAAAACTTCGAAAAGTAGATTAGCTCATGCGCTGAACCGCCAAACCGTTGCCAAACAGTTTCAGCTGGGTCTCCCAGAAACCTCTGCATTTTTGCTCGTGCACTTTAAATATGCTAAACATTAATTGTCTGTTTGTCCTGTGTGCACACCTAGAGGACCGTAATCTAAAAATGACAGTAACTCAAGACGAATTTGAACCATCAATCGAACCCGCAGCCCCCAGTAGACCAAAATACGAAGTTTTGGAAGACTTGCCAGGTGTGGGCCCTGCCACCAGTAAAAAACTCCAAGAAATGGGCTTTCACACAATCGAATCTCTTGCCACCGCAACCGCTCGTGAACTTGAACCTGCTGGCATCAGCGAAAAAAAGGCGTTAGATGTCATCCGCCTCGCCCGCGGTAGCCTAGACCTAGCCTTTGTAAGAGCAGACGAGCTCCTGAAACAGCGTGAAACTATCAACCGCCTTTCAACCGGAAGCCAGGTTCTTAACGACCTCCTCGGAGGAGGCCTCGAAACCCAAACAATCACTGAGTTCTACGGCGAATATGGTAGTGGCAAAAGCCAAATCTGCCACCAACTCTGCATCAACGTTCAACTTCCAACCGAACGAGGGGGTTTAGGCGCTGCAGCCCTCTACGTTGACACGGAGAACACCTTCCGCACAGAACGTCTTGTGCAAATGGCCCAGCACCAACAACTGGATCCAAGAGAAGCGGCGCGCAACGTTATCGTTGCCGACGCCTACACCAGTGACCACCAGATATTTCTTCTCGAAAACGCTGACAAAGTAATTAAAGAAAATAACATCCGCCTCATCATCATTGACTCCCTCACGAGCCACTTTCGTAGCGAATACGTGGGTAGGGAAACATTGGCCCTTCGCCAGCAGAAACTCAACAAACACATGCACAAGCTCATTCGTCTCGCCCGCGCCTTTAACGCCGCGGCTGTAGTCACTAACCAAGTAATGGCAAAACCTGATGTATTTTTCGGCGACTCAGTACACCCAATCGGTGGACACGTCGTAGCCCACACTAGCCACACCCGCATCTACCTTCGCAAAGCCAGTCGTGGACCTATCCGCATCGCTCGACTTGTCAGCAGCCCTTATCTTCCAGACGGCGAAGGCATCTTCAAAATCACGACTAATGGCATCGAAGAAGCCGAGGAAGGCGATAGCAAAAGGAGAGGATAAGCCATTGGCAACAATGCCTCAAATCCAAATCATCCGGTTCTTTCAACTCATTAACCAACGCCAATTCACGCAGGCCCGACGGCAACTTGAACGCATAAAACAAAAAACCCCGCGAACCGAATGGAATCATGGATACTACAAAGCACTGCAAGGAATGCTTCTCGCTCAGAAACACAACGACAACCAATACACATTTTTCCAAGCCCTCGACGTCCGAGACAGATCTGCACTACAGAAACATAAGAAAGAATTCCTCGCTCAAACCCAAAACCGATTCCACGAAGACTTCGACAAAGGATACTTCTCCGCTTGGCACGACTACATACGACTACTAATTAAAGCCTTGAAGGCGCACATGAAGCCCCAGACAAGTGGCGAGGGACAAACCAGTATAGCCCACTACGCTGAAGCGCCTATTCTCCCGTCAATGGAACACTAAAAGTTACGCCTTCAGACTGCAGCCAACCTAAAGACAACGTCTCGTTCTGATCGGAAATGTATCCGTATCTATCTCCCAACCGGAGGATGTAGGTGCCGGGAGGTAACAAAGGCATCCTAAGCGTCCCAGTCAAAGTACTCATGTTGCGAATTATCTGTCCACCGCCACTCTCTGCAACGACCCACATCTCCAACCCTTCGACAGGTGTTCCGTCACCATTATTGATGTACACCGTCACCGAAGGCATAAACAAAGTGACAATAAGAGTCCACGAAACGATCCAGGCAAAAAAGTAGATGCCAATTCCCTGCGTAACAAGTTTTGACTGCTTCTCTACTCGTCCAAAATATTTGCCCTTAATGAGGTAATACGTGACCATGTAAAACAGCAGCGCAAACGAAACACCTGTTAACAGCGTATATATGCTTGTTAATTCAACGGTTACCATAGAATACACGTAGAGCGCACATGCAACTCCGATAATCAGTCCTAGAGTAGCGCGAATCCAGTAGATAACGCTCAACGGCTTCACGAAATTCAACCCACTGAACCTGTCTTTCTAATACATTCAGCCGCTCCAAATTTAAAGTTTTAACACCACCTGACTCTCGAAGCAATTCCCAAGAGAATCTGGCGTGGGCGTGTCTGTAAATCCTTAAAACTCTCCAGCAGTATGTTGTTCAATGGGAAAAATCGTGCAAAAAACGCTCACAAGCTTCGACTTAGCTGCAATTGTCTTCGAGCTTCGAGAGCAACTTAAAGATGCTCACATTCAAAACATTTACCAACTCAAAGAGAGAATTCTACTTTTAAAACTTCGGCAACGCAGTCGACCAAGTTTGAACCTGCTAATCGAACCAGGTAAACGCATTCACTTAACCTCCTATCTGCTGAAGAAGCCGCCACAACCGCCAACCTTCTGCATGGCTCTTCGCAAACACCTAAAAAACGGAGTAATTACTGAAATCTGCCAACGAGAATTCGACCGCATCGTAGCTATCACTGTGAAAACGAGAGAAGGAGAATTCCGGCTGATCTCAGAGTTTTTCGGAGACGGCAACATAATACTTGTTGACCCCCAAGGCACAACGCGGCAAGCTCTGACATTCAAGAGAATGCGCGACCGAAACATTCTGCGAGGAGAACCCTTCAAACAAGCACCTCCCAGCGGAAAAGACCCTCGAACCCTCACACGTTCTGACCTGCCCCACCTAGCCAAATTTAATAATTTAGAAGTAGTTAAAGCGCTGACAAGGTATCTAAGCATCAGCGGCATGTACGCGGAAGAAATACTTCTGCGCGCCAACATTAGCAAACACCAAAAGTGCAGCTCACTGAAGCGCCACGACTTTGACAAAATTTTTCGAGCATTAACAGACATCCTCAGCTATCTCGAACCCGGAAAGCTTGAACCCTGCATAATAGTGGACACAGGTGGAGAAGCGGTTGACCGAGTGCCGTTTCATTTAAGACAATATGAAAACTATGAGTGTAAACAATTTGAAAGCTTCAATGAAGCATTAGATGAATACTATGCAAAGACGGTGGTTGAAAGCCGAATTGAAGATGCCGCTCGAGAAGTTAAACAGAAGATCGACAAGCAGCGGAGAATCCTGCGTGAACAGCAGAAGTCACTGGCAGACATGAAGCAGCAGGCCGAGCGAAAGAGAAAGATTGGAGACCAGATTTACGTCCATTTCACCGTTCTGCAGGCTCTTCGCCAAAGAATCATGAAAGAGAAAAAGAAGGGAAGGACGTGGCGCGAAATCGTCTCACGCCTAGAAGCGGAGAAGGAAAACCAAAAAGTGCCTTCCAAATTTTTTAAATCTTTCGACACACGAAACGTAGCCCTCCACCTCTCCATCGAAGACTCAGTGTTCTCGCTCAACCTTCGAAAGTCGATTCAAGAAAACGCCGCAACCTACTATGAACAAGCTAAAAAAGCCCGACGGAAAACTACGGGCACGAAAAAGGCGATACAAGAAACCCTGAATCGTATTGAGGAGTTGAAGCAGCACAAAAAACGGTTAACCGGGGAAGCTGCCCAGCCGATTAAGAAGCAACGGAAGCGAGCTTGGTTCGAGAAATTCTGGTGGTTCCACACCTCAGAGGATTTCTTAACTGTTGGAGGCAAAGACGCCGTCACAAACGAAGTGCTAGTCAAAAAACATACCGCATCTAACGACTTGGTCTTTCACGCCGACATCGCGGGAGCTCCGTTTGTTCTGTTAAAAACAGAAGGGCGAACGCCTTCTCAAGAATCAATACGCGAAGCAGCTCAGCTGGCAGCCACCCACTCGCGAGCTTGGAAAGCCAAATTCAGCGCCATCGACGTTTATTGGGTCCACCCCGAACAAGTGAGTAAAAGCCCTCCTTCTGGTGAATACCTAAAAAAAGGAGCATTCATGATTCGCGGCAAGAAGAACTACGTGCGGAAAGTGCCGCTACGCGTCGCCATAGGCGTCGACTTTCGAACAACCCCTCCTGCTTTAACTGGAGGACCGATAAATGCCGTCAAGAATAAAACCGACATTTTTGTGGAGATCGTTCCTGGCGATCATTCAAGCAGCAGACTAGCGCACCAAATAAGGCACACATTAGCAGAAAAGGCTCCTCCGAGCCTTCGGGAGGCCATCATCACGATCTCGACCCAAGAGATCCAGAGCTTCATCCCTTTTGGAAATGGGAACATAAGTAACATTAAAACCAGGTGAATTCTGCAATATCCCCCTGGTCACTGTATTAGTTGAACAACATCGGCAATGTAATGCGAGATTACGGCTCCGAGCACTGCAAGAAGAGCGTACTTGACTCCCGTTTTGTAAGGACTTTCATGGCTGGTCTTGCCGATATAACTTCCCAAGATAAATGCCATTGCGATCCCAAGGATGAAAGTTATGATGACAGCGTTGTCCATGGAAAAAGATGTGAACGGCGACAGTAACACTAGCGTGGCGGCTATCGTCGAAGTGAAAGCAAAAAAGCTGTTTATCAACACCTCCTTTTTGGAGTGGATCCTAGTCAACGACCCGTGTTCTTTAGTTTCGTGAATCTGCAACGCCCTCTCCGCCGATTGGGACATGAAGAACCCAATAGAATTCCCAAACGCGTTGGCGAAACCGCCGATTATTCCAGTGATTACCACCAAATTGGTTTGCGAAGTAGCTTCAGCGACTCCTATGATCAAACCTAAGCACATGATTAAACCATCTGCCAGACCAAAGGCAACCCCCTCCAAACGATAATTTTCGGGACGCTTCGCGTTTTCCTTCATTGTACACACTTTTTCCATGCATGGATGCAGACGAAAGATATATGTGTTGTGTCTATACGTGCGATGTGTCAGAGCAACCCCAAGCGTTGAGAACGCCCCGACGCCACCCAAAGCAGCTAAAAAGCTAGGCTTGGCAATGGCACTTGGACAGAACGTCGTTCCAGGTCGGAGCACTACTCACTCTCAACACTCTGTTCCGGCCAAACTCTTTCGGCGACCCAAAGCATTTTAATAAACCTTCCCGTTATTCACGTATGAACGAGGAATCGTCATGGCTGAAATCGGTTTGAGAACGCGAATGCTTGTCAAAGACGTCATGTCAAGTCCAGTTATCACAGTTGGCGAAGAAGAGGCCATAGATAAAGTCGCGCAGTTCATGGAAATGCAAAAATTAGGCTGCATAATAGTCACCGACAAAACTGGGCGCCCTTTAGGAATATTAACTGAGAGAGACCTAGTAACACGAGTCCTAGCGAAGAATAAGCTGCCAAGCAAATTAAAGGCAAAGGAGGTCATGACCGCACCGCTAATCACAATAAACCCTGACGAAACACTCACCAACGCAGCTAGGCAGATGAGTAGACTCGATGTGCGAAGACTAGGCGTAATCTACAAAGGTGACATAGTAGGCATCATCTCAAGCAAAGATGTTTTAGCTGTGACACCTGAACTCATAGAAACAATACAAGAAAAAACCCGAATCGAAAACGAACATCTAGAGGAAATATCGGAAGGATCCCCCATGGCTGGCTACTGCGATCGGTGCGGACAATGGTCGAGCCGACTGAAAGAGGCAGAAGGCGAATTTCTCTGCGAAGACTGTCGCGCCTAGAAACCCGATACGCGTCTGGAATTAAACTAGCTGAACGCGAGAAATCCCGTAAAGACGACCTCAGATGACTAAATAAGCCGTTACAAAGCCGTGCATGCCTTGCGTTTCCTAGGTTTCTTCACGGAGTCCTACAAGTCGTCTGCCAAATATTTGAGATCAAAAGGTTTCATCTTGAACCCTGAACCAATGCTCACAAGGAACGAGCCAAATTCACCTAAATGTTCTCCCCAATCCATTGCGAATGTTCGCATGAAATCGCTGTAGAGCGCGTAGTTCTTGTGAAACGACATCATGATAATGTCCTTGCCAAATCCCTCGCCGTCAGCAGCAAAAACCACGTTTGGATGCCTGCTTGTCCACTCAGCCGCCCGTTGAACTATGTTTGCAGCGTCAGTCATCGATGGGTACGTCTTCATTTTAACAAAGGTGAAGGCCAAAATTTGATAGCCAAGTTTCACAAAATCTGGAATAACCGTGTAGGTTTTTATGTACTCTTTTTCCAAGTAGGCACGTGTTCTTGTGACGGTGGGCTGTGAAACATTCAAAGTCTTGGCGATTTCCCTATCGCTTCTCTTAGAATTCCTCAGCATCTCTCGAAGAAGCCTGAAAAGCTTTTGTTGTTTCATGAAAGCACTATTTGTAGTGGCCCTTTAAAAAACTTGATAGAAACCTCCAATCAACATCAGAGTTCCAAGTAAAATGGGCTTCTATCCCTTGAGACTCGAATCCTATAAATCAGAGAATACCGAGTTTACTTACTGCCATTGGATTTGATGCTTGTGAACTGTGAAGAGTTGTTGAGAGCTGACAAGAAAGCGCTTCAAGTGGCCATAGAAAGAGCGCGGATGGCAAACTTGAAGCATTTTGGCAGAAAAATCCGCTTCTATGCGCCCAGCTTCCTTTACTACAAGACAGCCCATTACTGCTCCTCGCCAACAGCGTTCCCCTCAATCTCCATAACAGGCGCCACGTGTTCATTAAAATGCAAGCACTGCAGCGGGATCGTCCTAAACACCATGTATTCTGCTTTGACACCGAAAAGACTTGTGAACCTCTGCAGAAACCTGATGGACAAAGGAGCAGTAGGATGCTTGATCAGCGGAGGGTGTATGCCAGATGGCTCAGTGCCCCTCGACAGATTCGTGGATGCCCTCACTGAGATCAAGCGCAAAACGGGATTAACTCTCCTTGTACATACAGGCATCATCCGAAAGGACGTAGCAGAGCAGTTGAAGAACAGCGGAATCGACGCTGCTTTGATCGATGTGATTGGCTCAGACGAAACAATCAAGGAGATCTACAATCTCAACCTCACCGTAGCGGACTACGAAAAATCGTTACGAACGCTGTATGAAGCCAAAATTCCCACTATTCCACACGTACTCGTCGGCCTTCATTATGGCAAATTAAAAGGTGAATTCCACGCATTAAAAATGATTTCCAACTACCCTCCGTCAGCTATAATCGTGATTGCCTTCATGCCAATACGCGGCACTCCTATGGAAAAAATTCCGCCTCCTACATCCGACGAGATAGGCAAAGTGCTTGCAGCTGCCAAACTCATGTCTCCATCCACACCAGTAGTACTAGGCTGCATGAGGCCAAAAGGAACCCATCGGAAACAAACGGATGCCTTAGCTGTGCGGGCAGGAGTAAATGCCATCGCTTTCCCAACGGACGAAGCAGTAAAACTTGCGGAGTCTCTCGGCTACGACATCTCCTTCTCGTCTCAATGCTGTTCTCAGATATATGTTGATCTGAAAAACTGGAAAAGCTGATACAAAACCTCACACATCACGTGCGGGGTCTCAAAAGCAGATTCATCACGTTATCTTTGGCATCCTTAATCTGCCTACTGAGTCGTTTAGCATCCTCACGCGAGAGTCCTTGGCGGATAAGCTCTCTCTCAAAGGCGTTTCTTGTTTTTCTCACTTTCCAGTCCAAAGTGATTAATATCCAAAATAGATGAGAGCATAGCCAGAAGATCCGTGGGAGAAAGCTGAGGGCTGTTCCTATCCGCAAATTGAACCCCCAATCAATAAAGGTGCAAAACCTATCTATCTTCCTTGTCCGATTCTACCAAGTCTTTCTCTTTCATTTTCTCCGCAATTTTGTCTTCAATCTTCACCTGAATCGCTGGAGACAAGGAGCCTACCTTGCCAATCCTCTTCAAAATGTCGCCAAACCCCGTAAAGGTTTTCATGTAGTCCTCAGTCATTTTTAGAGCGAGGTCGTTGGGCAACCCGCTATCTTTCAGCTCCTTGTAAAAGGCGGCTGCAGCCTTTCCCATGTTGCGTCCGGCCTCTTCGCTGAAGACACTGGCAATAATGTTTTTGATAAGCGCTGGAATCTCAGTGGAGACTGCACTGAGGATTTCCTTAACCTCCTCTGCTTCTTCTTTAGAACTTTTTTCTCGATTTTTCGCCTTCCGTTCTAACATTTCTTCTTTCCCGTCCTATCGGAATAGGGCGTGATGGCTTAATATTGTTGCTGTTTCAGCTTTTTTACGTTCCGCTTCCAGCTTCGCCTTCTTGGCTCCGAGATCGTTGTAATATGCAGTCAAGCGATCGCTGCTGGTAGGCGGAACTGTATTTCGTGCGGCTACCTTCAGGTTTCTAAACGCGCTCTGCTTTCTCGCAAACTCCTTTGCATCTAGACTCGCTTTCACGTTCACTCACCTCACAATATACCAAGGGGTGGACACTCTAGTTTAGCATCGTGGAAAAAAGTGGCCAACCGCGTGGTCACTTTTCAGCCAGCTCATATTTACTTCCAACCCCATCTATTTGACGAATGACACCTTCCCTTTCCAGCTGCTTAAGACGTTCTCTGACGATGCGCCGTGAGGCAGTGCCCCGCATAGCTTGAACCTGCCGCGTCGTAGCTGAAATGTTCAAAGGGCCTTTCACAGCGAGAGCCTGTATTATACATCGACTTATCTCGTCTCTCGCAACCTCAGGTTTCTTGATGATGCTCTCTGCGGTTTTCAACCTCGCGGCAACCTTCAACGGCTCTTCATACAAGCCTAAGCCCACCTTTGTGAGCCGCAGTGAAGCCGCTAAACCCTCGTATTCGGGTTTTTCAACAATCAAACTTTCCAGCGTATCCAAGCGTTTTATGATTAAGTCTAGCTTTTTGCTCAGCTCCTCAACGCCACTGGATGAACCAGTGCGCGGCTTCTCGCTGTTCTCACCCACCCTAGCGCCACGCTTCGATTAGAAGGTATCCAATCTGCGGTTTAAATGGTTATACCTTAGAACAGGAGGGAGACGTCCAAGCGTCTATGGGTCACCAAGACGATTGGGGCACGACTAAATAAGGCGAGGGAAGGCATGCAGCGTGTTTCTAGGTCGCCTGCCTATAAGCTTGAGATTCAACACGAGCATGGCTCTAACTTCAAATGTAACTGTTGAGGCTCAAACTCACTGTTCTTTCTCTTTGTTCAGCCTTCGCACTTCGCCTCCTGCCTTGCTGGCGCCTGCAAATGCTGACAAGCCCACAATGTTGCCGCTTACCATATCCATCGGGATCGCAAACACGATCGTGTTACTTTGATCGTAGCTGATGTCCTCCAAACTCGACAGCGTACGAAGATAGAGCGCTCTATTACTCATCTGCAGCACCGCTTTCTCCAAGTTCTCAGCAGCTGTCAACTCGCCTTCACTCTTGATGATCACGGCTCGCTTTTCTCTTTCAGCCTCTGCTTGTCGCGCAATCACCCTTTTCATGTCTTCAGGCAACTCCACATTCTGCAAGTTTACTGAAGTAATGTCTACTCCCCAGTCTTGCGTTTCCATGTCAACAATTTTTGCTATCCTATTGGCAATCTCGTCGCGCCTCGCCAACACCTCGTCCAGCTCAACATCCCCCACCACGTCTCGCAAGGTCGTCTGCGCATACTTCATTACGCTGTTCCACACGTTCTGAATGTTAACCAAACTGTCCTTGGTGTTTACCACTTTCATGAACACCACTGCATCCACGCTCACGCTGATGTTGTCCTTAGTCATCACATCTTGCCGTGAAACGTCCAACGTGATAATGCGTTTGTCCTGCTTCAAAAAGGTCTCCGCTAATGGCCACTTGAAAAAGAAGCCGGGACCGACCAAACGTTGAAACTTTCCCAGTCGCAACACAATCGCCTCCTCCCACTCCTTGTTAATCGCTACACACCCCGGAAGAAACGCCAAGGAAATGAAACCGACAATTGCAAACAGAGCCGCCAAAACATTGGGAAAAACAAGGATCGTCAAAACTAGAAACACTATAAACACCCCCAAGAAAAACGCAAACGGAGTAGGAGAACCTGAATATTGCTGCTCCTCTCCTGACAAAACCGCTGAGCCTTCTGCTTCACCCATCTTTGACACTCACCTCCTATCCACCCACACTCACTGCTATGATTGCCACAATATTTGTGCTTTGCGCGCGCAGAAATGAATACCAGTGTAGCTGTACTCAGCATTATGAAGAGTTAAAGAGTTTATAAGCACACAGAGATAGTCACTCGGGGATTGTCATTGGCTAAATGCGCCCACTATGGAAAAGCAGTTGAAAAAAAACAGGCTGCGAAGCTCGTGATAGGTGGTGAAACTCATTCTTTTCACCTTCATCACATTAGAAAGGTGGCCAAAGGCTCTTGTCCCACATTGTCCTAAGTAAGGCGTTTGCTGAAATCGTTACCATCGGAACAGGAGCAGGTGGCATAGCATATACCCTGTTAGGCTTTACTGATAGAGCTCTAACCATGGACACTTTCAGCGCCATTGCAGCCATTGCTGCCTTGTTTGTAGGAAAAGAGCATTTGAGATATTTGAAGGAACACGACTTGCTAAGAAGAGCGACGCCACTATTAGGAGGAGGAATTCTGTTTACAATCGCGATCCTGGTGTGGCACTTCGGATTCCATCTCAACCCTATCTAATCGCACAATGTGTACATCATCTTGATGATTGAAAGTAATCTCAAATCCTTGATGTCAGCTTCGGCGAAGCTCTTCGCTCTATTTGCCTTTCTCACTGATTTTATCGTGCCACTAGCAGCAACCTAGCAGAGAAATGGGAAGCCAACAACGCGCACAGTTAACGGTTAGAAAGCCACCCTCATAATCGAATATATGTGTGTATATGTGGTGCAAGTGGTTGATAATCATGATGACAGCGTTCAAAATGCAAGTCATAGTCTAAGAAGGTTTATATGGAATAAAAAAAGGATACTAATTCACCTCTTTAGCTAGACCTTGCTGAAATTGGGATTTTTCATGAAGAAGACCAGAGTTATCATTATGGGGGCAGCTGGGCGAGACTTTCACAACTTCAATGTTCACTTCAGAGACAATAGATCATATGAAGTAGTTGCCTTCACTGCCACTCAGATACCTGGAATCGAAAAGCGGAAATATCCTCCGGAACTCGCCGGACCGCAATACTCGGAGGGAATCCCTATTTATTCCGAAGAGGACTTGGCGACGCTCATCAACGAGAAATCAGTCGATGAGGTTGTTTTTTCTTACAGCGATGTGTCCTACGAATATGTTATGCATCGAGCCTCACTGGTGCTGTCCCGTGGCGCAGACTTTCGACTTATGGGGCCTTCTACAACAATGTTGAAAGCAGCGGTTCCAGTGATTTCTGTTTGCGCAGTGAGAACTGGGTCTGGAAAAAGCCAAACTTCGAGACGAGTAACGACCCTGCTGAAGAAGATGGGGTTCAAAGTGGCAATCATTAGACATCCAATGCCTTATGGAGTTTTGGCAGATCAGATATGGCAGCGCTTCGGATCTTACGAAGACTTGGACCGACATCAATGCACAATTGAAGAGCGCGAAGAATATGAACCTCACATATCTAACGGCGTTTTAGTGTTTGCAGGAGTAGATTATGCGAAGATTCTGAGAGAAGCAGAAAAAGAAGCTGACATCATTGTCTGGGATGGAGGAAACAACGACCTTCCCTTCTATTATCCTGACCTTCACATAGTGGTTGCGGATCCTCATAGAGCTGGCCACGAGCTCGCATATTACCCTGGTGAGGCAAACTTGAGGATGGCAGACATAGTTGTCATCAACAAGGTTGACACGGCAAAACAAGAAAATTTAGAAGTCGTCCGCAGAAACATCAACGCAGTCAACCCCGACGCTTTGGTCATCGAAGCTTCTTCTCCCATCACCGTGGACGAGCCTGATTCAATCAGAGGGAAGCGCGTCCTCGTTGTAGAGGACGGTCCGACCTTGACTCACGGCAATATGGCTTACGGTGCCGGAGTCCTTGCAGCTGAAAGTTTAGGAGCTGGCAAAATCGTCGACCCAAGACCTTACGCTGTCGGGTCAATAGTTGAAACCTTCCACAAGTATCCGCATCTCGGAAGACTATTACCTGCAGTTGGATATGGCGGAGAGCAAATCCGGGAGCTGGAGGAAACCATCAACAACACACCCTGCGATGTCGTGTTAATCGGCACCCCTATAGACTTGACACGCATCTTAAACATCAATAAACCTGCCATAAGAGTGAAATACGAGCTCAAAGAAGTGAGTCGCCCCACCCTCGAAGACGTCTTGAAGCAACGTTTCAAAAGGCGATGAAGAATGAGCGAAGAAAACACGACGCGCGTGCCAATAAAGTTCTTGATCGAAAGCGCTTGGGAAGCTGAAGGCGAGCTAATTCGCCACCTCTCTCCTAGAACCGTGGACGCCATAACCAAAATACTCCCCATCGAAGGCCGAGCAGCTCTCTGGAAAGAAGAAGTCTACTTCAAAATACCAATAAAGATGGGTGATGAAAAGGCGAAACCCAGTGTTGAGAAAGGCACGATTGCCTACTGGCCCATGGGCGAAGCTCTCTGCATCTTCTACGGCGCTACACAGCCTTACAGTCCCGTTAACATCATTGGGAAAATGACCAAGAACCTGGAAGTATTTGCCAAAACTAAAAGTGGCAACAGAATAAAGATTCAAAGGCGATGAAAGCCTAGAAAACAAAAGTGCTTTCAGCCCATCGTTGAAGAAGGGCTTCACACGCTTTCTCAACGCTGGAATCTGCTGATCGCTCTTTCAAAGCTTTCAGGAACTGGATCCGTCTTTCGATACTTCTCGCTTCAGCTGCTCCTCCGTAATATGATTTACCTTCCAAGAACTGCTTCATTTGGAAAGCTTTCTGCACAAAAAACCCCGCAGCTTCGATAGGGTTCTCCAACAGTTGCATATTCGCCCAAATTGCAATGTCAGCCTCTCGAAGCTGACTGAACCCTTCGATTTCAACAATCCGTTTTATGTACGACCGCAAAAAGATGTAGAACCCCGCAGTCTTAACATGCTGCAAGGCTTCCTTCACTCTTTTCTTGAAATCTGGCCTACCATTTATTGTAAGCCTATGCTTATAGCCCGATTCCACAAGTTTTCTAGCCTTCTCCACTTCCTCAAATGTATAGACTCGCTTAGGAAAATCAGGGGTCATTTGTCTTTTCTTCTTCGCTGCTCATTTCCACATGGCGGACTAGTCTGCAAGTTTGTAGATTCTGAGGTTGCGACTCTTAGAGACAAATGTTACCATACCTTTGCGTTCCAAGTCTTTCAGAAAATCTCTTGCAACGCTTAAGCGCAAGTCGAAACGAGAAGCCACTGAGTAGGGTGTTAGAACTTTCATTCGCTTCAGTTCGCCTTCGATTTTTGCTCCCAGATTAGGTTTTGTGATTCTCGGAATCGACTTTTTCTCTCCTGACAGCGAAGCGCCGCGTTTCTGTTTCTTGTCAGTTTTCTTTTCCTGCGTCTTCACGATCTGCTTCATAGAACGCTTCTTTTTTCCGCCCATCCTGCCTCACCGACTGTCTAGATGAGAAGTCTAGGTGTTAAATGTTTTCCCGACCTGAACTAGCCTTGCTGCGCGCGCGCGCGCTTCGTCTTTGTTTGGGAAGAGGAACTGCAAATGTTTTCTCAAGCCGTTGGCGATGCAAGGTGTTCATGGTGCAGAAGGGCACGATCTTGCCTCCTGGAAATCCATAGTGAATGGTGCAGCGTTCCACTCTTTCTAAGTCGAAGTTGTAAGCATCCATGAAGTGCATCAGGCCAATCATCAACGTCTTGTAATGGAACGGCTTCAGTGACTCGTAATTTCCGCTTGTAATGGCGGGTAGAACTTCCTTCAAGATTTTTGGTTTAATATTCCGTAAAGCTGACGTTCCGATTCGCAATCGTGCTTTCGAACGTTGTCCTCCCCTCAACTCCCCCGCGGCCAAAGTCAAATCAGTGAAGAACTTATCCACGTCGCCCAGTTTGGTGATTGGGATCACACCGCCATCCTCCACAAAGAGATACGTAGCAGCGCCGCAGTGAGGATGACACGTGAATTCCACGTGGCGTTTCAATTTGTAAGCGTTCAGAAATTCTGAAATCGGATAAGTGCATGGAATGGGGTAAAAATCGTTTGCCTCGATCACTCCGCCAGTCTGCAGCTCAATGTTTTGAAGCGCCTCTGGAATAGTGATTCTGCCTTGCCTTACTTCCCATTCCTCTGTTCGCCCTGCAAAAGAAACAGGCTGGAAGTTAACACATCGCACAACGTCCACGTTCTGCACTGCGAAATTGATAATTTCCCCCAGTTGTTGATCATTCATTCCTTTAACTATAACGGGAACAAGAACAACGCTCCTGTGTCCCGCCTTTCTGCAGTTTTCAATGAATCTCAGCTTCATTTCCAAGAGCCACTGAGCATACTTCCTCTTTGCTTCTGCTCCGAGATGACTCGGCGCTCTTCCAATGAACGACTTGGCGGTGACACCATCGAATGAAAGGTAAAAAGTGTCTACACCGGCATTTTGAAGCTCTCGAATATAGTCCACGCCGTCTTGCTCCTCGGCCAGCCGTACTCCATTGGTGTTAATTTCAACATGTCGAAAACCTTTCTTCTTCGCAATCTTTACAATCTCAATCAAGTCTTGCCGCACGGTTGGCTCTCCTCCCGACAGCTGTAAAGCAGGGGGTGGAACTGGTAGGCTACTCCTCAAACTGTCCATGATGTTCTCAATTGTCTCCAAGTCGGGCTCGTACAAGTAGCCTATCTTACCCGCATAGGCAAAACATATCGAACATTGAAGATTGCAGGCGTTTGTAACGTCGATTATCGCGAGGACTGTGTGCGATTTGTGATTGGGACAGAGACCACAATCAAGAGGGCAACCTTTCACCGTCTCTGTTTTTGGGTTTGATACCCCTTTCCCAAGCCGCCCATATCTCTCAAACTTCTTGAACATTTCATAGTCGGACCAATAAACGTCTTCGAACCCTCCATGCTTTGGACAAGTTTTAGCGATTACCACTTTACCTTCTTTCTCTCTTAAGACAGCGTCCAGCTTATCAAGGCATTCAGGGCATAAACTGTGGGTACGCTTAATGAATCGGGATTTCCCAGTTTGCACATCTTTTTTTTCTTGTCGATTCAAAGTTTCCAATTGACACCACGACTCTTGTTTCACCACTAGCAGTTGTGAAACACTTTTAAGGCAGCCCGTATTTGAATTTTTCCCAAAGTTTCCTATGGTGAAAAATAGGTTGAATCACAATATTGGGGAAAACACAAAGAGATTCCTGAATGAACTGGGATTGACGACCTACGAGTCAGCGGTCTACCTGAGCCTCATTGAGCACGGCGTCATGACAGCAAGCAAAGTGAGTGAAAGCGCTGGCGTCCCGTTTTCCAAGGTCTATGAAGTTCTGAATAGTTTAGAGCGAAAGGACTGGATAGACATAGAGCGCGGCAGACCCAGCAGATATTTCGCCAAGTCGCCCACTGAGGCATTTGAAGGAGTACGGCGTAAGCTCGACGAGAAACTGCAAAGTTGGAAGCAGACCATGGTGGGGGAGCTTCAGCCCCTTTATGAAAAGCGAGAATTGCGCGAGAAGCCTGACATATGGATCCTGCGCGGTGAAGCCAGCGTCTTAGCCAAACTCCGCGAAATGTTGAGTGAAGCCCACTTGCAGGTGATGATTGCAGCTCCCTTGTTTGCACGGACATTGGCTGAAAAGACAATGCCCATGTTGTCGAGCTTTAAGTTGGACGATGTGGATGTTTCTGTTTTAGTCGCAGGATCTCTCAAAGACTGGGGATTAGATGCAATCCAAGGTTTTGGCGGTGTACGAGAACGCGCAGACATGTTTGGCGGTGGAGTGATCGTGGATGGGAAAGAAGCAATGCTCTTTCTAGGTGAAGAAGACAAACCTAGCCTCGTGGTTTGGAGCAACCATACGGGCTTGGTGAAGTTTGCCAAAGACTACTTCCAATACCTTTGGAAAACTTCCAAACAAGTCGGGTAACAATGGCTGCTGACTCATTCTCGACATGCATGCTAAGGATTTAAATTCTTTGCCCTAGTTCTTAAGTGGGGTGCAACTGAAATAAAGCCGAAGATCAGCAGAATAGGGTATGTCAATAGAATTAAGAACAACGTTCTCAGCTTAAAAGCCAGCAAATTGCTTCCTTTGTTTGAGGATTTGAGATCGGCTGATTGTGTCGTCTGTGGCGGAAGTGGCAGATCACTCTACTCGTTGAATGCAGCTATGAGTCAGATTGCAATGAGTCAAATTAGCTGGAGGAACAAAGTAGTCGTTACTCCTGATGACCCCGGATTTCCCGGAAAAAACATGTATGATGCAGCAGGTGAACTTGAAAGACGACACAAGAAGACTTTATTGTTGGTCAACTCGGGAAGTGGCTTCTCAGAGGATCCTTTAGCAATGGCGCAAGACCTGGCGAGATACATCGAAGAAAAGAGGACATCCCGATTTTCCATGGGCCTCGTCACATCGAACATCAACTCTCCCTTAGCAAAGATCGCGGGTCAACATGGACACGTACTTGAGCTGAAAGGTCGAGGAAAAGCGAAGCCCTCCTTCGAATACAGCGAAAGGGGCATTATGGGCGACATATTTGAACTAGGCAGTCTGTTGCTTCTATCCATGATGACTGAGGCAATCTTCAGGAACCTCCAAGCGGGGGACCTTCTGCAGCTCTGCAGGGACGAACTTGAACTCCTGGGACCAATGATTGACTCTAACATGGATTCAGAAGCGTATGAACATCTCGTTGATATGATTGAACGACGAACGAATGTGTTTCTTGGTGGCAAAGGCACAGCAAACGAAATTGTGAAGATGACGGCTGTGAGGTTGTTTCACATCAAAGGATTCTTGGGAGACAATGTTTACATCGCTAGAGGCGTCAACACTCCCCACCCAAGAGCAGGAGATCTAGAAATTCTGGTGTCGTTTTCTGGAGAAACCAAACCTGTTGTCAACTGGCTTGAAACCTTCAAAAAGCTAAATGGAACCGTCATTTCAATCACTGGTTCAGAAACCTCAATGTTGGCGAAAAAATCAGATTTTCACATAACTCTCAAAGAAAAAACTAAGCCAGGCCACCCTCGACGCTTCTATATGAGAGCAGCATACGTGCTAAGTCCATTACCAGTCAAATTGATGGAGGCTCTAAGCAGAAAAGGGTTGAAACTGCCAGAATACCTGATCAGCTGGTACCACTCAGTTACACAATGAGCGCATGCATGGAGTCCGAGATATCAACTCCAGACTCCTCGAAACTCAACCATTAACCAGAATCAACTCCACAAAGTTAAGCGTGAATAAGATTTAATTCGGTCAGGCAACATCAATAACCTCCTGAAATCGAAGCGGGGGTTGCCAAGCATGGCCAAAGGCGTAGCCCTGAGGCGGCTATCCCGTAGGGGTTCGTGGGTTCAAATCCCACCCCCCGCACTTTTTAACAAACCCTCCCCACTTTTTGCATGTCATTTGCGCTTCCTGTAAATCTTGTAGTTGTCTCTCTCTGTGACGTATTCGAATCCAGCTTCAATGAGTTGTTTGTCCTCTTCGACGTTGTGTGCGACTCTGACAGAGTATTCGTCGTTTCCGAAGTCGACAAGTTGTGTGTAGATAAGCGTGTTGTTGATGTTTTTGTGGCCTAAGACTTTCATGACATGGAGAATATCTTTGGTTTTGTGATATTCCATCGTGGCTTTAAAGTGTCGGAGTGTATGGAAGCTTATCCTCACTATTCTAGGGTTTTGGAGTTTTCTCGCTGTCTTTCTACGTTGCTTGTGAAAGATGCAGAAGAGTAAAGGGGGCATACGCTGAACAGGTCATCCTGACTCGAGGAGTCGCAAAAGGCTCGCTCGCTCACTTACCCTCAGCAGCAACCTCCTCTAAACCTAAACCTAGCTTTAGAGCAGAAAACGATGTTAATTTTACATTAGCAAGAAATGTAAAACCAAAAACAGAATGACAGAGAAAATGGCTGGAAAGAAAAGAAGCACAGCAAACTTTCCAAACATCACCAGGTCAGAGTTTGCCAGATTCCTTGAAAAAGCTCGAAAAACCAAGTATGTGAGATGCCCTTATCTTGCGATGCGGGACGCATCTCTTATAGCCTTTGAGTTTTTGTTCAAGACTCGAGTAAGTGAGACAGTAGGTAGGATTTTCCCAGAAAATCAAAAAGATAGACAGAGGAGTGAGTTTCTTGACAAGTATGAAGGAATTAGACTTGATGATTTCAACATCTCCTCCGTGAAGGGACGAGAGGTCTTACGTTGCCGCTTTCGAGTTTTGAAGCGAGGATGTAGAAAAAAGATATGCGAGAGTTGCGGGTCAAGAAATAGTATAAAAGCAAACTTCTGTGAAGAATGTGGAATATCACTAGTCAATGTGAAATTCGATTCAAGACTCAAGGAACATTATGTTTGGGACTCTATTCGATTAGATGATCCATTTGCTCATTACATAATCGAGTGGCTTGACTTTCTCAAAAATAACTCCAAAAATCTTAATTCACGAGTATGGAGCATAACTCGACAACGAGCTTGGCAAATTTGTAGAAACTTGGGAATAATGAACCATACACAAAGACACTGGAGAGCTACCCAGCTTGCTGATACTATGGATCCGTTTACGCTCAAAGAAGCTTTACACCGGGCAACTATGCCTTTTGAATATGTGCACAGAGCTGAAAGTCGCAGATTAGATCAGGAGGAAGAAGCGGATAGGATTTGGGCCTAGAGATTCGAGTTTTCAATTCAAGTGAGTAACTTCAATCTTGCTAGTGCCCATTGGATTTCTTTGGGGGTGAAATAAGGTTTCTTCTTCTTCAGAAAATCAACAGCTACGTCTGTGTCTAGACCAAACCTCTTTGCTTCTTGAACCAAGAAATGGAGTGAAACGAGTAGCTCCAAGTTATCTACTGATTCAATGTCTTTTCCGAGAAATTTACTTAGCTCCTCAACCTTCTCAGTTTCTTCTGTTGTTAATTCACCCATCTCTATACCCTTAGGGTTTTCGACCATCTCAAAAAGGGCGTCGGTAAGCTTTGGGCTGTATGGTCCGTGTAAGTACCAACTATATGAACTGATGTCAAGTCCGATATCGATACCAAACACAGGTAGTAGATATGTAATTTTTTGCATCCTTTTGCGATCACTAAAACTCTCCATAGTGGGTTTGATTCCTAAAAGCTGCAAACATGCTGCGATTTTATCTTTCTTCATCACTAAGAACCTCCAACATTGACCTTTTAAAAGTCTCGAAGGCTATCACACCTTTCTTGCTTAGTTGATATGTTGTCCTAGGTCTGGTGCCAACAAACTCTTTAGATTCTCTTACGTAACCAGCGTCCTTAAGAGCACGAATATGGCTTGCCAAATTGCCAGCAGTCAACTTGAGGTCATGTTTCATATCTCTAAAATCAACAGGACCAAATTTGTAAAGAATCTTCATCAACAAGACACGGGCCTGGTGGAAAAGTGTTGATGGAAGATCTAATAGGAGCAAATCCCTACTTTCCAGAGTTTCTTTGAACTGCGCGCGCATTTTCCTTTTAGCTAAAATCGACTCACCCATCAAATCCCTCTTGCCATATTTGTATAAAGCAGTTGAGTTTATTTTTGTTTCGATATCAGTTACGAATTCAAAGTAGTTGCAACCACAAAGCTTTTAGCTCGAACACACCATAATAAGAAAAACGATTCAGTATGAGCAGCAAAGCGTTAATCATTGGATTGGCAGCAGTCCTAGCTGTATCCACATCACTTGGTATTTTTCCCTGGGACCAAGTCGAAGAAATAGTCGGGGCTAGAATTGAACTGGAAGACAAATTAGAAGCAATCACAAAAAAATCATATAGCTTCAGTGAGAATGCCCGATGGGAAGAAATCAAGGCTACAGGTTTCATCTTAAAAGAGAAAAGCTGGGAAGCTTTTGTGCAAATCTGCGAAAGACTTGTGCTAGAATTCTGGAATTTCCGACTATACATTGACCTTGAAGCAAGGGTAATGTGGACATATGCAGACCCATCAGATACAGACAGCGAGATATACTACGTTACATTTACAGACTAGCTGAAGCCTATCCACTCTGTTGACATAGAAAGGAGAACCGGTGTTATGTATTCCAACCCTTACGATTTTCAGCGTCCAGTCAAAGAACCTCAGCTCTTCGCCGGAAGACATCAGGAGTTGAAAGAAGCAGGTTATTATCTCGATCTAGCTAGAGGAGATAGCCCTAGATATTTCAATTTGGCCATTGTTGGTCCAAGATCTTCTGGAAAAACCAGTTTCCTAAATATGATCCAACATTTGGCCAATGAAAGAGGATTTCTTTCGGTAAAGATATCTTTGAATAACGAATTAGTTGAGAACGACATCATTCTTTTCAAGGAGATTTTTGACGGTATAATGACCAAAGGTACCCAGAGAGGTCTATTTGGCAGTAAAGGGAAACAAGTATACCGGAAATTCCGGAAAATTGTGGATACACTGGCTTTGAACATTCAGATACCGTTGCTCTTTGGCACAGCATACATAGGGACCAAAAAAGATGGGAAAGACATTGCCCTGTCTCAACATGTAATCGTGCATGACTTGAAGGAACTTCACATTGAAGCAAGAAAGCAGAAGATACCTGGAATCATCTTACTCTTTGATGAATGTGATCTCCTTGCCAAGAACGAAACTATCCTGCAGAAAATTAGAAATGCCTTCCAAGAAGTAGAAGGCTATATTTTGGTTTTATCCGGCACAGAGAAGATGTTTCCACTCATTAGTGAGATTTTCTCCCCAATTCCAAGGTTTTTCAAGAGAGTTAACATTGAAAACTTCAAGGATCTAAACGAAACCAAAGAATGTATCCTGAAACCATTAGATGAAGAAGAAGCAAAAATCGTTGACCAGAATAGTATTGCGGAGATCCATTTATTTACGGGTGGATCTCCCTACGAAATTAACCTTGTTTCTCATTACATGTACAAGTACTATAAAGAAACTAATGAAAAAGCAATCAAATTGACCGTAGAAGTACTGGATGATATCTTGTATGAATTGGAAAGGCTACGAAAGAGTGAGCATCATGAAATAGCTACAAAGATAAAGGGACTTTGGGTTCCACATCTAAAGGTGCTGATATCATTGATTGAACTTGGGAAGACTACAAAACAGGCCTTAGCTAACTATATGCTTCTAGACAATTTGGGTCAGTTGACACCTCGGAAAGCAAAGACAGAGATAGAGGTGAATCAGATGAATATTGATGCCCTAGAGAAGGCGGGCATCATTAAATCCGACGATAATGGTAAGTTAGATTTCGTAGGCGATATGTTTGACTTCTTGTATCTCAAATACTCTGCACTCACAAAGGGGATCTCAGAATTCTTCGTTGGACTGAAACAAGAACCGATAATGAATGTGCATTTCAAACTTCTACGAATGTTATTAGGGAAAGTTCAGGAATATGAGTTTCAAGGAAGATTTGATAAATCAGGAACTGTCTTTGAAACAGAGCATAGAGGGCGTCTTTTTGTAAGCGGATTCCATGCAAAAGTCGCTGGAAAACGAACTTTCACAGTTGTTTCACCAGATATTGAAAAGAGATTTTATCTTGGTTCCCCCAAATCAGTGAGATTCAGAACAAACATAGAGTATTTGAAGACAGGATTTGTAACTCAAATCACCTTTTCAAGAGATGAGGACAAAACTCTTTTTGAATCTAGGCTCAACGATCGGATGGACAAGTACGAGCTAGCTGGTTTGAACGTCATACTAGAAGATGAGATCTACTGGAACAATGAGGGTGTAAAACGACTGCGACAGAAAAAGTTCACTGATTCAATTGAATTCTTTGAAAAATCTATTGCTGTAAATCCCTATTTTGAACTACCTTGGCTGAACAAGGCAAGAGCCCTCTTTGCTTTGAATGATTATGAAAAAGCATTGACCCCATGTGAAGAGGCCTTAAGAATGCACCCACGTCTATCAGGAGCATTGAATCTCAAAGGTCGAATTTTCTTTCACTCAGGACAATATGAAGAAGCCTTGCCATGTTTTGAGAAAGCAGTGGAGTTTGACCCCGAGAATTGGGCTGCATGGGATAACATAGGGCGAACTCTCATCAAACTATGTCGCTATAATGAGGCAATACCAAGTTTTGACAAAGTTCTGCAAAACAATCCTACAAATCTGGTTGTGTTGGGATTGAAGGCACAAGCTTTGGCTTGCTCAGGATCTCTGGAAGAAGCAATCAAATATTGGGATGTCATTTTGAAGAATAAGCCAAAAGAAGTTAATGCTTTAACTAACAAAGCTCACGCTTTGCTAGAACTAAATAAGAACCTAGAATCTATAGAAGTAGCAGATGAAGTACTGAAGATCGATTCAAAAAATCCAATAGCACTTTATAACAAAGCCTGTGCCCTTTCAAAACTCAACAAGCCAGAGGAGGCCGTCGATACCCTTAAGCAAGCTTCTATATTGGATATAAACGTGCTGGAGAAAGCTAGAACTGACAAGGATTTCGACAACATTAGAGATCACCAACGTTTTATCAAATTAATTCCCAAAAATTAGGTCCTGCACGCGCTATAATTCATCATAGCTGGTTCTCACTAGATCTCCTATTTTTTTGTTGAAAGTCAATGCCAAGGGATTTGCTCCACTTGGGTGTAGAGCTATTATCAACTTGGTTTTCAGATTTCCAATGCTGACATCAGGCACTCTCTTTCCCTTCACTATCCATTCGAATTCTTCCCACACTCTTTCTGTCCACTTTTTGGAATATCCTATCTTCGCTAGAATCCAAGAGCTGGCTTCAGCACCGAATGATACTATTAGCCGGGGCTTGAGCTGTGAAATTTCCTCAAGCATCCATTTCTCAGCACATGCACTAAGAGATAATGATTTTGTCTTGAATATACCTCTCTTTCTGAAGTTGCCAGGACATTTAATGAAGTGAGTCCAGTAGAATTCGTTAAAACTACCTTTATCAGCGTTGAAATCATCCAGAAATGCGCCACCAAACATCTTATCGATCCTTTCAATCATTCCTAACTGTCCCTGCTTGATTTTCCTTCTATACTCAATGAGCATACTAGTTGGATCCCATTCTTGATTGACATTTTGACGACTTAGATTTGCTTGCTCCGTAACAATCATAACCTTTGGATACTGCATCCTACATGTCATGACAACTGGTCCATAAGCAATAGGATTGAGGTCTCCCCAGCAATGCTTAACCTTTTGGCATTCCTGGATTTCATTCAAACCAATCATGTCTATACATTCGTCATCGTTTTAATATAAGCGAGTAAACTTGCACAAAAAGAATATCAGGTTGGTGTTTCCCTGGGATGGTTAGGTAGTGTATTCTTTTCCGTATCTAGCTATCCTAATCTGTCTACAATTTCTGCGGAATATCTCCTGATTTTCGGTATGTATAGGGAAACACATCTTAGGTGCAATGTAACGAACCAGCTCAACCAATTGCTGTCTATTCATGTGCCCTGAAGCGTGTAGTTGGTGGAATTGGATTCTGAAGTGCTTTAGCCAGTTGTGCATTATTTCATCTTCAATATCTTCCTCACTGAAGGGTTCACTCATGCTATGAACAAAATGGCTGCCTGAACTTGGCCGAATGTCAATCAACTCACCAAACTGGTAGAAACCAAGGTTCATGACGACCTTGCTTTGGTTCTGACGCACATACTCAGAAGTAACCATTTTGTCCAGAAAGCTTCGCTCCCACCCATAGTAATCCTTCTCAATAAATTTCCCAGACTTTTTCCGTTTATAGTAGACAAGAATATTCTCGTCTCTTACTGGATCAGGAAGATCAAGCTTCTTATCTTCAACTAGCCTGTTCAACAAATAGGCAGTTTTTGGAGAGACAATCATTTTTCTGTTATTCTTCTTGGCAACTTGGTACAGACTTCTGAACCTGTCCATATCTCTACTGTAATGTGTCACAAACACTGCTTTATCAGTCGAAGATATGATTCCGTCGCTTAACTTCATGACTTGGTCTTCTGAGTAGTTTTTTCGCTTCTCCTTCTCAACCATTCTGGTGCCTTCGCAGATCATTGCTATGGGTTCAGAGTTGTGAGCTTTCTCGGCGAATTCTCTCGTCATTTCACTTTTGGGACCATGAGCTCTTAGATCACCTGTATAGGCTATCGTGCCATCTCTTGTATGGATTAAGAAACCATAAGCTGAAGGGATTGAATGATCAACGTGAATAGGCTCGATTTCCAAGTCTCCGACTGTAATTTTCTTTCCGGTTCTGAATGTATGATAATCATGCTTTCCATAGTCGCAGAAGCTGCTAGTTTCTTCCATGGCATGGAGGAAAAACCGTGTGCCTTCGCCCAGATAGATAGGGATTTTTCCTTCCGCCTCGCGTGTCAAATAGCATTGAAAGTTGTTTACTTATTTACGACTTGCACGCCACCCCGTAAGCAAGCGTGAAGAGAGCAAATTCTCAAGCGAGTAGCTTAAACTAGAGCTAACATCAACAGATATGCTGTGGCGTAGCCGAACTTTCCTTCGGTTAAACCCGAACCCAACATGTTTATATAAGGCCATGTCGCGGCGTGCCCCGTTCACGGCATTCTTCTTCGTGATTTGGCGTTTTTCTAGGTGAAGTAAGCGATCCAACACGTCTGCCTTGATCAGTCAAGTAACGCTCTAACATAACCAGTGAGACTGTGTAGGCTAGAGAGCTATAATCGAATACTCGATAGCTACCTTGCGCCTGCAAAATGGATTGCAAGGCGATTCTATATTGACCTTGTATTCTAGATTAGACCATAGTTTGCATGTTTGTGGTTGTGAGCAGCGTTGTGACTATAAGTAGGCTTCAGTGACATATCGACGCATCATTCGATGGCTGTTGAAGTAATATGCAATTTTTCCTATGGAGTTTTCCATCATATGAATCCATTCGTCTCTTTTTCCATAAAATGCTGGAACAATTAGATACTTCAGCTTGTTGTATAGGTCCTCCTGTTCTCTAATTCTTCTCTCGTTCTCTTTCATACGTTCTATTGGTGATGGACCTATGGCCCACCCTGTGATGCCCTCGACGCAACCTTCTATCCACCAACCGTCTAGGACACTGAAGTTCAATACTCCGTTGTGTGCTGCTTTCATGCCACTTGTTCCGGAGGCTTCAAATGGCGGCAAGGGGGTGTTTAGCCAAATGTCTACGCCAGAAGTAAGCTTGGCCGCCATCTTCATGTTGTAATCCTCCAAATACGCTATACTCATGACGTTCCACAGCTTCTCTGTATAGTGAAAAAGCTCTTCAATCAACCGCTTTCCTTCCCAATCTTTGGGGTGGGATTTCCCTGCGAAAACTGCTTGAATCCTTCCCTTTCGGTTGACAGCCTTAAGTTCTTCCAGGTTTGAAAACAATAGATTCGGCCTTTTATATGCAGTTGCTCTGCGAGCAAAGCCTAGAGTTAATGTGTCGCGATCCAGTTCAACATCCGCTTTTTGCTTTATGAAAGCTAATAATTCGTCTTTTGCTTCCATGTGACTCCTCCAGATTTCTTCATCTGGTATGCAGTCTGATTTGACTAGCAACTCCGGTTCATTTGCCCATCCAGGTAGATACTTGTTGTATAATCGTCTGAAACTCTTACAAGTCCAAGTAGACGAGTGGACACCGTTAGTTATCGCCGAAATATGATATCCAGGAAACAGGCTTTTGGAGAACTCCTTATGTCTCTTGGCGACACCATTTATGTACTTGCTCAAGTTGAGTGCGAGAAGTGTCATGTTCAGCCTATCCCGCCCTCCGAATTTTCTCAGGATTTCCAGAGAAATGGTTTCTCCTAATATCTCCTGAACAACATCATAAGAAAACTGGTCGTGTCCAGCCGCAACAGGAGTATGTGTGGTAAATATGCATAGATCTCTAACCTTATTGGGATCCATATCATTCCTCAGCAACAACTCCAGAGTTAGAAGACTTGAATGGCCCTCATTCATATGATATTTGCTCACCCTGAATCCTGTTGCTCCGAGCATCTTCGCTCCACCGATTCCCAGCACGATTTCCTGTTTCAACCGATACCGCTCGTCACCTCCATACAAGAAGGAAGTAATTTCTCGATCTTCAGGTGTATTGCCTTCGACATCTGTGTCAAGAAAGAGGATGCTGACTATTCCTCCTGTCAAACTTTGGTGATCGTAGAGCCAAGCCTTTATTTTCACTTCTCTGCCTTGAATTCTGATTTTGACTTGAGTTGGAAGCTCATACATGAGTCCAGATGGTGTCCACTCAGCCGGATGTTCAACCTGTTTTCCTTCTTTGGTAAGCTCTTGCCTGAAATACCCTTTTTTACTGATAAGCGAAATTGCAACCAACGGGATCTTCAGGTCTGCACTTGATCTTATCATATCTCCTGCGAGTATTCCCAAACCTCCGCTAAAGGTAGGAATGTCATCAGTCAACCCAATTTCCATGGAGAAATATGCTACTCTCTTTCCTTCTAAGAAGACGTGCATACAATAGTCACTGCAGAAATAGTATGTCGTGCCTCTAATCTGCGTCTTGAATCTTGCCTTTTTCTTATCCACTGGCATTCCACAGATGGGATCTCTGAATGGACTTTCAATCATGTTTTTCGCCAACTTTTCCTAGGATGTTTACAGAGGATTTAAGCAAAACACACATTAATCAATGTAAGGCTTGAGCGAAGTCATTTCGCGCACGCTCTAGGTATTTGCATAGAAAGGAACCTCAACAGCTGCGCAGGAATAGTTCAACAGAGCATCAGAAAGTTGAGGCTCCCGCACGCTACATTGCTTCGTTACAGTCAAGCGAATGCTTACATTTAATGCCTTCAATTCATTGAAAGCTGTTTTTCTGCAACTTACATTTTTGTGTATTTGTGGGGGTTTTTCTGGAATTCTTTTTTGCAGCCGGGTGCACAGAAATAGTGGGTTTTTCCCATATGTTCTGCCTTGTGCTTCGTTGTTTTCGAGTCTACTTCCATCCCACAGACGGGATCTTTCGCCAAAGTTTTCCACCTCCTTATTTAGTTTGTTTATGGCAAGTCAAGTCAAGCAAATCAAATCTGAAGCTATCCTTGTTCGCCTCCGGCCTTCGAGTTACTTGACATGCAGCGTTCATGTAGTTCAGTCCGTTTCTAAGGTAGAATTTCCTGCTTAAGACCAGCAACCGATTTCCTTGTGCTGGGGAAGGCACCGGCATTCATAGATGTGCTGTCCATTCCGCAGCGAACTCTGCAACGAATTAACCTCAGTTTGCTTTCATTCACAGATTGGATTAGTAGTTGCTTATACGCAAACAGATGGCGCACTGTCAAACACAATCTCAGAAATGAGTGAAGTACCAAGGTTCTACTGAAGCTTCTCTAACAACAGTGTCTTTCAGTTTCTGCCTTCTGGGAACTAAGAGAACCGATGCTCCTCGTTTGAGATGACTGATAGCTTCACTAGAACCGATTTCCCCAACCTCTTCAACCACAGTACCTTGATTTTTATTGTTTTCTAGCACAAACACTCGAAACATTGGCCTTCTTTTGTTGATCTGATTAATCTTTCCCTCGTGTCCACAATCTACAGACGTCATAATCTTTTCAACAGTAACACGTGGCATAGCGTTGCTGCTTTGTCTTTTCTTCTTGCGCTTTAGGTTCATCCAAACACCTAACGACGTGGAAATATAGATTGTTCTTATAAGGTCCCTCGGACAAAAAACGAAACGCTGTAGAACAAACATTGAATGCTCCATTATCTCTTAACCTGTTGCAAGGGCTCTTCGTAGTTCTGGCGTCTGAGTAGGAGATGATCTAGCCATCGTGTCATGATATCTTCAGGAATAAATCCTAATGGTATCCGGTTGGCCAACAAAACATACATAGTAGCATGTGAATTTTCATGCTATCACAAAGCATCTTTAGAAGGTCTGGAGCACTGGAAAAGGAGAAAGGGAGAAAGAATAAAAGTCTCCGCAGCTCCAGACCCAGGCTTTTTTCTGAATTGCGTTGCCGCAACGGGAAAACGGTGCTTTCTTGCTTTATAAAGTCCATCGGACAAAAGATGGAAAAAAATCGGACAAAAGTTGGATTTGGCGATTGGGCTTGTCAGTACTTGGACTCATCTTCTTTTTCACCCCCAGCGAAATCTGTTTCCATCCATGTGGCGAGAACCTTATCAACGAGTTTGTCAGTGAAGCTGCTTCTGTAAGATATCAAAGCTTTGATGATTCGATTTTCGTCTTTGACGGTGTAAATGTTCTCTCGACCAATTCTATGTTTCTCTAAGATGTTTCGATCAACAAGGAATTTAAGATAGTGAGAAAGCGTTGAAGAGGAAATATGAAGGTTTTTCACAAGATCTTCGTGCTTCGCCTTCTTTTCCGAAAGCACTCTGAGAGCAATCTCCCTAGTTCTTTCTTGTCTAAGTGAGGATAGAATTTTTTTATCTTCGGAATCCAATTGTCTGGCATAGTATCTTCGGTAGCGTCGATCCTTTTCCTTGAATATTACTCCTTTCCTAACAAGGTAATCAACATGATATTCCAAAGAAGAAAGCGGCATGTCTAGATCTCTTTGAATTCGCCTGAGGTGAAAACCAGGATTCCTTTCTATAAGTTCGTAAATCTCTCTCCTTCTTTCGTGTTCCAAAATCTCTTTCCTAAACATACCCTAATCCTTCAACATACCTGCAGCGATGAAGATTAGTGCAGTCAGGTGAATTACAAGATGAGTGTTTGAGGAAAGCACTAATCTATATTCTTCGACGAAAACCTCAGGAAGGTACGCCAAAGCGTGCATGAAGAAAATTGCAAAACCAACAGTTATGAGAGCCAGCTTTGAATTTCTAAAGCGAAGATAAGACTTAAAGACAATCAGAAAGAGAAAACCAGTGGCCAGAACAAACAAAATGTGTATAATGAGGCCAAAAAGCTCAATAAGCATTCTATTCCGTAGCTCCTGTGCGTGCTGAAACTATGTTTATGTCTCGCTAAAATCATTTGCCTCTTTTTGCTTGAGTCTAGCCTTTGAGATATATTCGTCAAAACTGTGAATATAAATCGCCATGGCTGTTGATTATTTATCAGATGGACAAAAAAAGAGAAAGTGTGTTGGTGAGAATGTGCGATGTGTCGCTTGCGTTTGTTCTAATTGTGAGAAGGCTTTGCAACTCCGCCGTAAATTGCCGTTGCTAGTCCTCCGAGAATCGCGAAACCACCAAGTGCAAGCATTGATTCAATATGAAGTCCTACGCCTGTGAGAGCTAGAGATACGATTCCCACAAGTATTGTGAAGAGTCCTACGCCAATCCATGATCCTTTCAAGTTTTCACCTCCATTGCAACATACAGTTTGCCTCGACACTCACACATAAACACGAACGGACAAATTACGAAGAGAACTCAGACGAAGAGCAAACATGACTCGGACGAAGATTGGATTGGTGGATACTGACTCATACAAGAAAAATATAGTGCATCGGTCGACAAACTATCCAGTTCGAAGCCGCTGAAACAATCGATTGAGTCGGAAGCTAGCTACAATCAGAAAATCGACACTAGGATGTGATTGTGCCTGAGTTGCCTATCTAGATTGGATTATCGCTTCATGTACCATGCTAGATGCGCGAATAAGAATCCTGAAAGATTCCAGAAAGATCTACGAGTGAAACCCAAAGTGCCATACAAGAATCACTATTAGGCTGAGAACCCCTAGCACCGTTGGGATAATTGCTTTTTTCACCAACTTGTATTCTTTCAAGAGAGGTAGCTTCTCAATTCCCATGGTAAGTGCCATGATGGCCGTTATCGCGCTGGAAGTATCCAGTATTAAGGCTCCGATGGTAATTCCCTGCAATGTGTAGAGTATTCCTCCTATTCCCGTACCAATAGCGGCGAGTTCAAAGAAAGTTTTGCTGAGAAGAATGTTCAGGAGACTTTGGTCACTCATTCTTCCTAGAGGATCGAAGATTTTCAAACAGTATTCGCTACAGAAATAGTATGCTTTTTCCCCAATAACAGCTTTCATGTTCGTAGTTCGTTCGTCAAGTTCCATTCCACAAGTAGGGCACTCAACCATTGAATCCCCCACGCTATGATCGCAGGCTTTGCGCTTCTTCGTATATGGCTAGGGTGTCTTCAGCCACTTTGTCCCAAGTGAAGTATTCAAGAACCCGTTGTCTACCATTTTTCCCCCATTGTTCCGCTCTTTCCGCGTCTTTCAAAACTTCCTTTATGCCCCAAGCGATGTCGGCTGGATTTCTGCTGTCTACATGGATACCGCATTGGTTTGGGCCCTTTGAGATGACTTGTTCTCTGAAGCCGCTTACGCCACTTGCACCCACAATTAGAGGTTTTTTCATAGACATCGCCTCTAGGGAAACAATGCCGAAGGGTTCGTGGATGCTTGGAAAGACGCAGAGGTCAGCCATTGCGTAGTGCAATACTCGCTGGTCTTCTGTGACCCATTTGGATTTGAATTCAACGTTTTTCCTTATGCCTAGTCTGCATGCAAGTCTTTGTAGGTCTGCATAGTCTTCTCCCTTGCCCAGTACGATCAGTTTGGTTTTGGGATAGTCTTTAAGAACTGCAGGAAAAGAGTTTGCCAGATTGTGAACGCCTTTAACCCAGGTTAGTCGTCCAACAAATAGAACAACCTTTTCATCTGGCTTGATTCCGTATTCTTCCTTCAGGGCGGTAATTTTCCCGGAATCAATTTTTGCTGGATCATATTTCTCAGGGTCACAACCATTCCAGGAAACCCTGATTTTTTCTGATGGGTAACCCAATGAGATTAGGTGGTCACGCATTCCGTATGACACGGTGACTATCATATCTGCTTTGTTGGCCATTTCCTTCTCAAATTCCCTCACTACGGAGGACCCTTGTCCTAGAGTGCGCAGTTGCTCTGTGGAATGCACATGAAAGACTACTGGCAACTCCCTCTTCTCGCTTTTGATTATTAATCCAGCTATTGCTGAAAGCCAGTCATGAACACAAACAATGTTGAAATGCTCACCATCTTTTTTAACAAGTTCATTTGAGAACTTGGAAGCGGAGAGGATGTTGTAGCAGAGGGCATCGCCGAAAAATTTGAGGTTCATTCCCCAGCTTCTGAGGTCTTCACTTACAAATGTCGGCAAACTAGATAGAGTGTTGACAATTCTGGGCCTGTGGATCAGCATCCCTTTCCAAAGCTCACGTGTCTTTAGGTTTCCTGGGTTTAGCGTGAAAACAGTGACATCGTGATCTTTTACTACAAAACGTCGTGTTATTTCGATTGCGTACGTGCCTAGTCCGCCAACGAGACGCGGGTAATATTCCCAAACATAATATGCAATTTTCAATATTCCTCACCTTGCGTATCCGATTAGGCTGTACACTCTTCGCAGAGAAAGCTGCCGTCGTGTGCTATGAGACCGTCTGACCAGTTATCACATTGTTCACAATATCCGGCAGTCCGAAAGTCTTCCGAACCATCCATTTGAGAAACTCCTTGGATTTTTTTCTTTTCCTGGAGAATCTCTATTAGTCCTGGCACAACTGCCAGTATATCTTTGCTGGAAATGATGCCGACGAGTTTTCCTTTTGACGTGACACCCAATCTGCGGATGCAATGTCGACGCATTTTCCTAGCTACTTTCATCAAATCCAACTTGGGAGTTATGACTAGTAAAGGCGAGGTCATAATCTCTCCTGCAGTTAGCTTGGCAATGTTGGCGTCTTCTCCCAAAATCCGCTTAATTAAACCCTTGTCGGTGATTTTCGCCAGAATGCGCGTAACAAGATCTTTTCTGGTTACTATACCTAAAGGCATCTCTTCCCTATCAGTTACCACAACAGACCCGATTTGATTTTCTTTCATCAGCAGCGCGACCATAGGTAAACACGTGTCCTCTTTAACAGCAATTGGGGGACTAGTCATAACATCTTGCGCAAGAATTTGCTTTTCTGGCTTTTCTGTATAGTTATTTTTCCAATTCATCTGCCTAATTTACCTCCTCCCATCTTTGCATGCTGGCTAGGTTACCCGAAGACCAATTTCCAATGCTTGGCTGGACTTTTTCCTTCAGAAATCTCTCAAGCTCGTATTCGCTTGGGGAGGATTGGGCGCCTTCACGTGTGCATTTTATGGCGCTGCAGCCGATGCCATTAGTTATGGAGTCTTGAAGGTCTTTTCCTTCTAGATATGCTGTTAGAAAACCTGCATTGAAAGCGTCGCCAGCGCCGATTGTGTCTATCGCTTCTATTTCAAAGGGTGTAGACGAAAGCTCTGCGTCGGGAGAATAGGCGAGGACGGCCCTTTCCCCGCCTTTAACAATATACGTTCGATCTTTTCCTATTTTGTGTGTTAGTTTCTTTATGATGTCTGTAATAGGTTCGTTGACATCAGCAGCCAAGAGAGTCCGCGCTTCTTTCCGATTTAAGAATAGAATGTCAACATTTTTTAACACTCGCGTTAATTTTCTGTATCCTAGTTCTGATTTCTTTCGTCCAGGATCAAAAGAAACCGTAAGGTTGGAATTCTTTGCTATTTCTGATGCTTTCGCAAGAGCGTCGAGGTTTAGTCCTGTCATATGGAGATGTCTAGCGTCCTCAATGTATCTCCGCCGAATTTCTTCAGGGCATATAGGTTCAGATGCCCCTATCATCTGGATGAATTCTGGGATTCCCTTTTTGTTCACGGTGATTAGAGAAACTCCTGTTGGATTCTTAAGATCGACAAGTATATGGTCTAGGCTCACCTTCTGATCACGAAGATTTTGGATGATGCTCCAGCCATATTCGTCGAACCCAGCTTTCCCGATGATACCAGTCTTCTTTCCGAGTTTCGAAGCGGCGACCGCTGTGTTTGCGCTTGATCCTCCAACGCTGGATTTTAAGTGCCCCTTTATCACTGCAAGCTTGTCAGGAAAGGGAAAGTCGTCTACGTAACATCTAATATCATACAATAGATGTCCTATGCATACAATATCAAGTGGCATCATGATTCACCTCTGAAAGTTTCATCTACATCTTCACGTACTTGTGGGGGTTATCCTCGAATTTCTCTTTGCACATTGAGCAGCAGAAGTAGTGGGTTTTTCCCATATGTTCTGCCTTGTGTTTTGCTGTTTTTTCATCCATTTCCATTTCACAAACCGGATCTTTCACCATTAATTCTCACCTCCGCGTGTTTGAGACGAAAGGAGAATTTTTGCCCTTCTAAGCAGATTTGCATTTGCCACCACACTAACTGAGCTTGTCGCCATCGCAATCTCCGCCAAAGCTGGGTGAGCCAGACCTAACATAGCCAATGGAATAGCAGCCGCGTTGTAAAAGAAGGCCCAGAAAAGGTTTTGCTTGATTTTTCTAAACGTAGCTCGTGAGAGCTTTGCAGCGGTGACTACACCAGACAATTTTCCCCTAACCAATGTCACGTCAGCAGATTCAATCGCGATGTCGGTGCCTGTTCCAATGGCGACTCCAACGTTTGCTGCTGTCAAAGCCGGCGCGTCATTTATGCCGTCGCCGACCATAGCCACTGTTTCCCCATTTGCCTGCAGTCTTTGGATTTCCTTTACCTTTTGGTCTGGGAGAACTTCAGCCAAAACCCGTGATATTCCGACTTTTTGGGCGATAGCCTTTGCGGTGCGTTCATTGTCTCCCGTGAGCATAGTCGTTTTGATTCCCATCATTTCGAGTTCTCTTATTGCTTGTACTGAATCATCTTTGAGTGTGTCTGCAACAGCCACCACTCCAGTGATTTTTCCATCAGTGGCAAGAAGCATGGCCGTCTTGGCTTCCCGCTCGAAACGTTCCAGATAATCTTCTAATGGCTGATAATCCACTTTTTGTTCCTTCATCAACTTTCTGTTTCCAACTAGAACCAGTTTGGGAGATGAACGATTGATTGTCGCTTTCACGCCTCTTCCAGTTATAGCCTCGAAGGCTTCTCCCTCGTAAAGCCCTATATTTCGTTCTTTAGCTCTCCTCAGAATTGCTTCGCCGAGAGGATGCTCTGATCCTACCTCAACACTTGCAGCTAATCGTAGAACCTCTTCATCTGAATAGCCATCTGCAGGCACTACATCAGTAACTTCTGGTTTACCCTTTGTGATAGTTCCTGTCTTGTCAAAGACAATTGTGTCGACATCTTTGAGAGTTTGCAAGGCTGCGCCGTGTCGAATCAGTACGCCCGTTTCAGCTCCCATTCCTGTTCCAACCATCAAGGCCGTGGGGGTTGCCAATCCAAGGGCACATGGACAGGCAATCACAAGGCTTGAAACAAAAGCGGATATGGCCAAGGTGGCGACTCCAAGGTTAGGGTTAACCCAGGGCAAGAACGGTTGAGCCCAAGCTGTGGCTGCGCTGAGTTGGGTAGGAAAGATGAACCATAAGACCAGAGCCGAAAATGATAGGGCTAATACTGCTGGTACAAAATAGCTGACTACTCTGTCCGCAAATTCCTGAATTGGAACCTTTGACCCTTGAGCTTCTTCAACTAGTCTAATGACTTGGGATAGAAATGTGTCTTGCCCCACTTTGGCGGCTTTTACCTTCAACATTCCTCGCTGGTTAACTGTGGCACCTATCACCTCGTCACCAACGTTTTTCGGCACAGGCATTGACTCGCCCGTTGCCATTGATTCATCAACTGAGCTTTGGCCTTTGATCACGACTCCGTCAGTGGGGATTTTTTCCCCTGGTCTGATAATCATAATATCTCCCACAGTGACTTCGTCAACAGGTACCTCTTTTTCCTCCCCATCCACCAAGATTCGGGCGGTTTTAGCTTCCAACTCCAGCAATTTTCTGATAGCTTGAGATGCCCTGCCTTTTGCTTTTGCTTCAATATATCTTCCTAGTAGGTGAAATGACATAATCATTGCCGAAACTCCTGCGTAGTTTAAAATGGGGCTGAAAAACGTGGCAGGTCCAGTGACAAAGGCGGTTAGTGTGCCTAAAGCTATCAACACATCCATGTTGGCTCTGCCGTGGGCTACTTTCTTTCCTGCGGACAGAAGCGTCTCTTTGCCTGCCCAAAACATTGCTGGAATGGATAGCAGAATAATTCCGATGTTATACAAGGTCATGCTTGGCCACGCTATTCCGAAGATCATTTCGGGTATCATCCATGCAATTATTGGTATGGTGACTGCCCATGAAATCTTCATCCTTGTCTTTGCTTCGTCAAATTTTCTTTGCTCTTCTTCTATTGCTTGCTCATACTTGGCAGCACCTTCCTCTTTGCCAAGTACCTGATAACCCGTTGCTTCTATGGCTTTTCTTATGGTTTCGTAATCTATTGTTTGAGGATCGTACACGACTACAGCTTTTTCAGAGGCAAGATTCACGTTTGCTTCAACGACGCCTTCGGTCTTCCTAAGGGCGTTTTCTATCGTTTGGGCGCAAGATGCACATGTCATCCCTCCGATTTTTATAATAGCTTTTTTAGTGTCCAAACGAGCCTCATAGCCAGTGGCGTTGATTGCCGCTATTACTTTATCTTCACCAGTTATGCTTGAATCGTAGGTTACGTAAGCTTTCTCGGATGCTAGGTTGACACTAGCCTCTGTGACCCCAGAAGTTCCTTTGAGAGCCTTTTCTATGGTCTGGGCACATGAGGCACAATGCATTCCTCCAATGGGAATTATCTTTTTTTTGGTGGCCATTTGTAGTTCACCACGATATGTCAGCAAAAGATACATCCCACAGAAATATATAAATATTTCTCTGGACGATATATCTGTAGAAGTGATAAAACCTGAAGTCAGAATTCGACGACTTGATAGTAGACTTTTCACGTTTCTACATACTAACCGTCTTGTACGAGGGGCCAAATCATGGGTATAGCATACTCAACACATTCAGAAATCGTCTGGGTAAGGAAGTCAGCCCCAGCCTTGTCTATCCATTCTTAAGAAGACTCGAGCAGAAGGGCTTGGTAAAGCACACTGATAGACCCATAGGCGAAAAGACCAGAAAAGTCTTTGAGTTAACTGAAGCAGGAACTCAGCTTTGTACAAGACTGTTCAGGAGATTCGATAAGTTAGTCTCTGTAGCTATCGAAGCAGGTCTTGAAACTTGCGCGAATTGTGGATGCAAAGTCTACGAAGGCGGGCATCATGAAGTCATCGATGGAAACGAAGCGGTTTTCTGCTGTGTGCACTGTGCCCACTCTTACAAAGAAGAAATGTCCTGAGAAAGCGTGCAATGAAGCCGAGAAATAGTGGGTAGTGAGTCAGTTGCTTGGACAATTCTTGCTAGCTTTCAGAGAAGCGTTGGAGGCTGCTCTAATAACGGCAATAATCTTGGCTTATCTCAAGCGAACTGGAAGAAGCTTTCTTTCGAAGCATGTGTGGTACGGAGTTTATGGCGCGGTGGGTGCAAGTGCAGTTACAGGAATATTCGTCTGGTATCTCTACGGCAGTTTGGCTGGATCCATGAAAGCGTTGTTTGAGGGAGTTGCCGCTCTGCTTGCGGTTCTTGTGCTGTCCTCCATGATCTACTGGATGGCTAGGAAAGGTAAGGAGCTTAGAGTGGAAGTTGAGAAGAGGGTAAAAGACATTGTTACTCGAGGAACAACTCTTGCCTTGGCGTCTTTTTCGTTCATCGTTACGTTCCGTGAAGGATTTGAAACCGTGCTCTTCCTGACTCCTTTCTTGGTTGATGATGCAGCTGGAACTTTTGTTGGTGCCTTTCTGGGAGTTGTCGGGTCAGTGATTTTAGCTTATGGGGTGTTTGTTGCAGGTATGAAAATTAACATCCGCAAGTTTTTCTATTTCACAAGTATATTGCTCGTGCTCTTAGCGGGGGGGCTTGCTGGTTATGGAGTTCATGAACTTGTCGAGTATACTGGTTCCGCATCATGGGGTTGGCTTGGTCAACCTGCATATAGCTTGGCCATTTCCAGCGAGAGCGCATTTCACCATAAAGGTGTTGTAGGTTCCGTGTTTGCTGTCATGTTTGGCTATACAGTCGAAGCTGAGTGGGCAAGACTGCTAGTCCATCTTGCGTATCTAGCGATAGCTGTACCCTTGGTATTACATGTTTACCGAAAGAAGTGATCGGGCTCCAATCCGAATCAATTGGCAATGAAGCGCATATTTGAGTACGCGTGGGGGTTCAGGGTTTTTTTGGACCGCAAAGCCCTTGTTGTCCGTAAAAGAACGATGAAGCCACGTTGTATGCCAGATGGCTTGCAACGGTGCTTACCTTGAGAAAAACCTTAAACGAGTCTTTCCAATATTCCTTTAGCCACTCTCGGAATCAGGGAGTAATGAATTTGCGTGGGCGGGTAGATCAGCCTGGAATGATCGCCACGTTGGCATCGTGGAGGCCGCGGGTTCAAATCCCGCCCTGTCCACCATGCTATTCTTAAGAGAATTTCTCGCTTGGACGAGCGTGCACTTATCTACTTATACTTGTATGCACAAAACTATCTACTGTTTCAATTATCTGTGAGAAGTGATATTGTGGAAACATCTGCTAGAGTACTTGTCTCTGTTACTGCTTGGATATGTGTAACATTGATCATCTTAGCGATCATGTGGATTACTCAGCTGAAAGTTGACTTTCTGGCTCTTCTCATCGTCATACTTCTCTCCTCGCGATACCATTCGTTCTCACCCTTGCTTTGCTAGGAAAAGAAAAGAACGGGTGATGGATGGTTGCTGGATAGTTATTTTCTATGCGTATATGCATATTAGGTTCGAAAGATGCAACCATAATTATGAAACCACAAGGAACTGTACAAGGCACAACCATCAATGTCTATGTTAAGCCAAACTCAAGTCAGTTTCAAGTTATGTTCAAAGATGATGTTTATATCGTGTATTGCCGAGAAGCTCCTGTGAAGGGCAAAGTCAATAGAGAGCTGATAAAAGAGCTGTCAAGACTTTTTGGGAAAAAAGTTGAAATCCTTTCAGGACTTACCTCCAGAAATAAGAAGATTCTAGTCAAAAACGCCGACGAAGCCTACTTGAGCAAATTCAAATCTGCTTCGTCATAGATCTCCTTCAGCTTTCGGAATTTGGCAGCTACTAAGTTCCAAAAAAAGGAAAGACTGAGGTGTAGCTGAACTATGGCATGATTGGGACGATGACGACAAATGCGTTGGCTTCAGAATTTAGTTCATACCATGGCAACCATACAGTCACTGGAGTGTAGCTCCCAGGTATCCACATCTAGGACACTTCTTGATTCTTGATAACTTGGAGAAGTCGCGTTCGTAACAACAGAACCTTTTTTCACAATGCTTTTTACCACAAATGTAGAAATGAGTTGATTCATAATGAGGACAGAGTTGAGGAGAAAGGAGGTGATCAGATGAAAAGAGAAATTCTCGGAGTAGCCATATTGTTTCTCTGTTTCAGTTTGCTAGCATTCAATGTTTCCTCGGTTGAAATACCTGTTGAAGTTGAAAGAATCAAGAATGTATGCTTCGTGAGGATTAGAGGTGCACATCAATTACCCCCTGATCCTAATGTTGAGACAAAACCCGGATATGGCGCGTTCTTGCTGCATTACGAAAATCTGATAAAACCGCCTCCAAACGAGATATGCCATCAAGATGTCACTGTTACATGGTTGATCCCTAATCCCGATCCCCAAGTGCCTGGTGAGTTGGTTCATGTAGATTTCGATGCGACTAATGATGTACCTGTGGATATGATACTGTGGGTTGCTCCCATAGGTTCCGTAATGGACTTTGTGGTTCAAGTGTACTTTGGAAGTCAGCTTCAGGCTACCATAGACGGCATCGTAATCATTCCACCAGCATAGTCAATACCACCTTAATGAAGTGTACAGGCTTTAAGCTGAACATTGATTCCCTCCTGCTTGCAGTGATGCATGCAGATAGAGATCATTCTTGAATTCTCCCTTCTTTCTGGCTCTTCTCGTCGTCGTACTTCTTCTCCTAGCGATACCCTTCGTTCTCACCCTTGCTTTACTAGGAAAAGAAAAGGAGTGATGCGCACGCGCATGCCCATGCACACGCCGCAATAGCCTTTTAAATCGTGTAAGTCAAATTGACTATTTGATGGTAAATATGGCTAGGAAGTTGCAAGTCGCGCTGAAATGGGGTGGTGTATGGGATGATGCAAAATCGTTGCCTAAACGAGCGGGTATATACATGGTTATTGCGGGATCCAAAGCATCTAATGGAAAATGGCAACCTTCATCATACAAGTTACTGGACATAGGGCAATCAGGTAAAGCTGGACCAAGATTAGACACGCACGACCGAAAAGATTGTTGGGGAACCAAGAAACCAACAGGCAAAACTATTGTGTTCAAATTCGCTCCAATGCCAAGTGACAAGCATGATGAAACTGACCGAAGGATTGTTGAATGTTGCCTAAGAGCTAACACTAAGCCACCTTGCGGATTGGAATGTAATGAAGGATATGGGCGAGAAGATTCTGTCAGTATTGCAAACAATGGAATACAGTCTCCATTAGACACGAAATATTCCTGTAAACCCGAGTAACGAACGAATATACCTTGTGCGCGTGATAAGCAACCCAGAATACAGTTCTTTTTCTTTCTTAGGATCCACTCCGCACATAGAAAAAAAGGGAGGAGATTGGGTGATATCTCC
>JABAOC010001878.1_pt3 | contig 47739 bp, 41 predicted proteins | sample 7062161 | NCBI WGS metagenome assembly JABAOC01 (sample SAMN14538625, study PRJNA623070) | marine sediment metagenome | biome: marine biome [ENVO:00000428]; feature: marine pelagic biome [ENVO:01000023]; material: deep marine sediment [ENVO:00002113] | place: India: Gulf of Khambhat ... | reverse complement strand
CATCCGAGCCAAAACTGACAGGGGAGAAATGATAATGTCAACAGGAGCACCATCAGGAAGATAGGGCATGTCGGCGGCGGGGACAATTTTTGAAATGACACCTTTGTTGCCGTGTCGTCCAGCAAGTTTATCACCAACGGTAACCTTGCGCATTTGGGCGACTTTAACAATTACTTTCTTGTTAGTGCCGGGTTCAAGCTCATCTCCTTTTTCTTTGTCTAAAATTCGGACATCTATGACAGTTCCTCTTTCTCCATGAGGCATCCTCAACGAGGTATCACGAACCTCTCTTGCTTTTTCACCAAAAATGGCCCGGAGGAGTCTTTCTTCGGCGGTTAATTCTGTTTCTCCTTTGGGGGCTATTTTTCCAACTAAAATATCATTCGGTCCGACTTCGCTGCCGATGACAACAATGCCATCTTCGGCTAAATTGGCCAGCTCCTGTTCACTGACGTTGGGAATGTCTCGGGTTAATTCTTCGGGTCCTAGTTTGGTGTCAACGACAGAAGCATCATGTTCTTCGATAGTAATCGAGGTAAGAGTGTCATCTTTAACGAGCCTGTCGGAGATAATAATGGCGTCTTCGTGGCCTAAACCCTCAAAAGGCATATAGGCAATAAGAAGATTTTGACCCAAAGCAAGCTCGCCATTGTCTGAGGCGGGCCCGTCAATTAAGAGATGGCCTTTTTTAACTCTGTCGCCAACAGTGACAACTGGTCTTTGAGAGTAACAAGTGCTTCCTGGATTAGTTCTTTTAAATTTGGTAACAAAATAGGTTTCCTCATTGTTTTTAGTTTTGATGGTTTCGGTGTCGGGAAGTTTTTCTTGACCCCTGTCAAGTTTTAAGACTACTTTTTCGGAATCAACATGAACTACTTTACCGCTTAAGCGGGCGTGGACGATTCTTTTCATCGCCTCAGGAACGACTTTCTCCATGCCAGTACCAATGATTGGAGCCTTCGGTTTAAGAAGAGGAACGGCCTGGCACTGCATATGGGTGCCCATGAGGGCACGGTTGGCTTCGTCATGGGAGACAAAAGGAATAAGAGAGGCAGAGGTGCCGACAATTTGTTGGGGAACAACGTCAATAAGATCTACCTCGGAGGCAGGAGCTTCTAAAAACTCGCCTTGGTGGCGAACAGGAACCCAATCATCGGTGATATAGCCCCTTTTGTCGGTGTCGACGGTGGCATGAGTAATATAAAAGTCTTCTTCGTCGTCAGCAGTTAAATAAGTAATTTCATTGCTTAGCTTTGGTCTTTGGCCTTTCTTTTTTGGTTTGATAATTTTCCGATAAGGAACTTCAAGAAACCCATATTCATTGACGCGGCAAAAAAGAGTCATGTAGGTCACGAGGCCAATATTTGGACCTTCGGGTGAGCGGACAGGACAGATGCGCCCGTACTGGCTTGAGTTGATGTCTCTAATCGAGAAAGAAGCTCTTTCTCGAGAAATGCCTCCTGGTCCCATGACTGAAAGACGGCGGAGATTATCAAGTTCTGAGAGAGGATTAGTTTGATCAAGAATGGTGGAAAGCTGATTGGAACGGAAAAACTCATTAATGGCGGCAATTATGGGGCGGGCGTTAATCAAATTGGAAGGAGTTACTGGCTCATCAGTGGAGACAAGACTCATTTTTTCCTTGATAGCACGTTCTAGTCTTAAAAGGCCGGACCTTAAGGCAACTGAGGAAACTAGCTCGCCGACACGACGGACACGGCGGTTGGAGAGATGGTCGATGTCGTCAACTTTCCCGTGGCCATTTTGGAGGCTAATAAGATATCTTAGGAGAGCAACAATATCCTCACGAGTGAGAATCCAGTATTGTGGACTGTTGGGGAGGTTGAGGTCAAGTCTTTTGTTGATTTTGAAACGGCCAATTCTTGAAAGATCATAGCGCCGGGGAGAGAAAAACATGTTATTTAAAAGATTTTCGGCATTTTCCAAAATAGCTGGTTCGCCAGGGCGAATCTTGCGGTAAACTTCGATCAAGGCTTCTTCTTTTGTTTTTGAAGGGTCTTTTTGAAGTGTGGACTCAATATATTGGTGTTTGGAGTCCTTGTCGACGTCTTTAAAGAGACTTAAGATCTCTTTGTCTTGGGAAATGCCAAGGCAACGGAGGAAAACAGTAGCAGGGAATTTCCTCCGACGATCAATTCTAACAGTGATAACATCATTGCGGCCAATAGAAAATTCAAGCCAAGAGCCTCTCATGGGACGGACTTCTGCTCCGTAGAGCATTCTGCCGGTTACATGATCAACGGCACCCTGGAAAAAGACCCCAGGAGATCTGACAAGTTGATTAACAACGGCTCTTTCAATCCCGTTGATAAAAAAAGTGCCATTTTCGGTCATTTGGGGAATATCGCCTAAAAAGACCTCTTGTTCTGTTTCTTTCCCAGTTTGTTTGTTTTTCAAGACTGTTTTAACCCTCAGGGGAATGTCGTAGTTGATTCCCTTTCGGGAGCATTCAATAGGAGAGTGTTTTGGTTGGCCAAATCGGTATTTAGAAAAAACAAGCTCCCAGTTTTTTCCAGTAAAATCCTGAATGGGAGAAATTTCTTTTAGGCGCTGAAGAATTCCTTCAGTTAAAAACCAACGGTAAGACTGTTTTTGAACTTCAAGAAGATCTAGCGGGGGAAGATTTGGGGCTTTGGTTCCCCAGTAGAAGCGCTTAGGGGTTTTGCTGGGCATTAGGATTTTGGGGGGAGCAGGGTTCTAAAAATGAAAAAAATGCCCAAAATTGCATCACCAAACCCGGCGTACTTGATTTATATGTATTAGTACGCCCCTTTAAATTTTGGGCTGATTTTTAATATAACAAAGAGGAGGGTGTTTGTCAAGGGGCTAGGAATAAACAAGTTTGTTTTTCTACATAAAAATAAAAAACTAAAAGAAGACAAGGAATAGAGAGAATTATGAAGTATGAATTATGAATCAGGAAGGGAAATGGCGTTGGTTTGTTCTAAAAAACTGTAGGTATCCTAGAGAGACCAATTTTCCTTGATTTTACCACCTTCAACGTGAAAGATTTCGACACCAGGAACTTTAACTTTTTTACCAGTAGCTTTAACCCCCATAAAATCACCTTTATGTGTTCCCCTACCAATGTAACGAAGGACAACTTTATCATCTTCAGCAATTAAATCCTGGATTATGTCCTGTCCATCAGGAAACGCAATTCGGCAGGTTTTTACGTATTTTTTGTACCCTTTTGGTCCGTGGGCCATATTTTTAGGGAGATCATAAGCGATAAAATCTGGCGCTATTGGTTCATCAATTAATTCTAGTTTTCCTTTGTTCCAAACGTCATTCCAAAAACGTTTAATTAAGGATTTATTGTTTCCTACCATCGAATTTTCTCTGTTATTTTGATTTTTAATCTTGAGATAAGTACTTTCTGATGTTTTCTTGGTGTTCTTCGAGGGTTTCTGAGTAGTGGACATTTCCCTTTTGGTCGGAGAGGTAATACCAATATTCTGAGTCCTGGAGAAAGATGACGGCTTTGATGGAAGAGAGTCCTGGATTGCAGATGGGGCCTGGGGGTAGGCCGGGATTCTGATAGGTGTTGTAAGAAGATCTTATTTTTTTGTCTTCTGGTTTTGGCTGAGGCCACCAGGCACATTTTTCTTCTGATATTTTGCATTGGTTGTTGGCAAGGGCATATTGAAGGGTGGCGTCAACTTGGAGGGGCCAGTCTTTTTGGAGGCGTTTGAGAAGAATGCCAGCAATGAGAGGGTGGTCTTTTGAGTGTTTTGCTTCTCTTTCAACTAAGGAAGCGAGGATAATAACTTCATTTTTGGTTAAATTATTTTTTTGAGCTTGTTTCTCTAACTCAAGATTAAATTTTTGGTCAAAGTTTTTCTGGAGAATATCAATAATGTTTTGGGCGGTGGCTTTTTTGGGGATAAGGTAGGTGTCGGGAAAAAGATAGCCTTCTTTTTTTAAAAAAAGTTGTCTTTCGGTTTCTGAAAGTTCTCCTTGGAAGAAATTTTTTTTAAGATAGACAATGATTTCTTCGGCTCGCCAGCCTTCGGGAATAGTAATCCATTGATCAAGAGTGCCGTGAGAGAGAGCTTGGGTAACCTGAGCGAGGTTCATTGAGGGAGAAAGGCGATAGTCGCCGGCCTGAATCTTTTTGATAAGTCCGAGTTGATATGCTTTGAGCTTGAAGGCTAGGGGGCTTTTAACGAGGTTTTTTTCTTTTAAGTTTTTGGCAATCTTATCTACCTTCTCCCCTTTCTTGATAACAAAAATTTTTTGAGATTTTTCTTGAGGGTCTACTGGTTTGTTAGAAGTTCTCCACCAAAAAAACAAGACAGAAAGAAGAAGAAAAAAGAGTAAAAGTAAGGTCAAAAGGGGTTGACGAGATTTTTTGAAGCGAGCCATTGAATTTTAAACCTCATCAAAAAGTGCCCGGCGATATTCCTTGATTTTCTTGGTGTAAATAAAAATCCTGCCACATTTACAGGTGATTTTTTGGGCGTCGTCTTTCCTATCAACTTTTTTTCCTTTTTTTAAGGGGCGGCCGCAACCAACACATTGACCGCGGGACAGAAGCCAGGCTTGAACCGGAGCGATAATGTTCTTGAACATGAAATTATCTTGCCATATTTTTTTTTATTTGTCTAGAGTTATTATCGAGATGTCTTTGGAGGATAAGGGCGGCGGCAAAAGCGTGGGAGAGGGTTTTTCTTTTCCCAAGGGGAGTTTTGGCTTGGACCATCTTTTGCTGGACTTCTTGGGTGGTGAGGGTTTCGTCGACAAAGATAACCGGAAGAGAGGTTTTTTTACAAAGGAGATGGGCAAATTTTTCAGTACGCTGGGCTGTTTCGTCTTCGGAGAGACCAATAATAATTTTTTTGATTTTTTTAGTTCGGCATGTTTTTTGGATTTTTTGAATCGCTTGGGAGGGGTCTTTGATTCTTAAAACTTTGAAGGGAGAAGCAATTTCTCCTTGGGAGAGAGCAAGGCCGATGTTTTTTAGACCGTAATCGATGCCAAGATACATAAGAGATTGCGAAACTTTAAAAATCTTAAATCGAATAGTCGTTGACGAGCTTGGCTTTAACAACCAGTCTTTTCCAGTAGGATCCTGGGGGGACGCAGGTGATAAGGGAAAGATAAAAGTTATCATAATGTTGTTCGAGAACGGAAATGTCGTCGGGCTCGACTTCGACAAGGTCTTGGGTTTGATACTTGTATTCGATGCCGTCAAAGTTGATGAAAATCAAGTCGCCCCGCTGGATAGTTGGGAGAGTAGAGCAAATGGTGTTGTATATTTTTGGATTGAAAAACTGGGGTAGAACCGAATGGCAAAAAATGACAGTATTGCCATAGTTTCCAGGGAGAGCGGTGCCGCCGTATTGGATCATGCTTTTTGAAAGATCTTCGCCTCCCATTTTAACAAGAGCGTTCATAATCTTGAGTTTGGGAATAGAGAGTAAATACTGAATCTCTTCGGGAGTGATGGGTTTTTTCTGAGGAGCGGCGGGAAACCAGGAAGAAGCCTTAGTAAAATCTGAAGAAGGGGCCGTGTTTTTGGGGGAGGTTTGTTCGGGAACTGGTTTTAATATTTTCTGGCTAAACTGGGGAGAGAGAAAAAGTTCGTAAGACAAGATGGGCCAAAAGGCGCTTAAGATGAGGACGAGACCAGTCAACATAAGGGCGGGCGAGATAATTAAAACTGCCTTGGGAAATTTTTTGGAAGAAGAGGGGGGCTGAGGAGAAGATTGTTGGGAAAGATGTTGGTAATATTTTTTAAGGTAAGTAGTTGACTTATGATAAGTATAGAGTGCCATCGGTGTTTGACTAAATTTTTATTTCGATTTCAATGTTTTTGGTGACACGAGGAAGAGTTTTTATCTTTTTGGGCAATTTAGGAGTCAAGTTTAACTCAAAGCCCTCAACTGCGGGTAGATTCCTTAAATAGGTTTCAACGATTTGTGGTTTTTTTCCAGTGATATCTTGTCTAATTTTTAAGGTATCAATTTCGGGAATCAGTTTGGAGGTGATGACAACTTCAAACACAGCTTGGTCATCTTTTTTAAAGTCTTTAAGTTTAAAGTCGGTTTGAATTTGATCTTTTTTTAGTTCGTACCCTGAAGGAACACGGTCGGCGATTTTTTTCTGAACTAGCGCCAAGAAATCTTCTTCTTGATAGGTTAGGGCGGTTATTTGAAGAGCAAGTTTGAGGTTTAGTTCTTGAGCTTCATCGCCGACATCTTTATCAAACGTTTTTTTGGTAATTTTTTCTTTTAAAGATTCTTGAATAATTTTTTCGTTGGTTGAAATCTCGGAGCTTATTCTTTCACTGGCTTTTTCCTTCAACTCATTGGTGAGATTTTCAAGGAGGTTGTCTTGGTCGACTTTACTGACAGCCTGAACTTCTCGACTAGTCCCGCCAGAGAAGGCAGTTTGGTTTTTGGCTTCAAACTGGCCTTGACTAAGATTGGCAATTTTAAAGATGTTGTCGGCGGCAAGATTGTAATCGGCGCCAATTTTTTCTGCGGTAACCTGAATTTTGCTTTTTCCATAGGTAATTTGTTCTCCCTCATCTGTAGTTTCGGAGCTTTTAGAGGCAACTTTAGCATCACTGTCGAGGGTAAATTTGAGATTATTTGACCCCAAAAGAGTCGTTCCTGCAGGGAAATTTTTTTCAGAGTTAGTTTTGTTGTAAATAGTGACTTCTCCCTTGGCTTTTTCGCCAACTTCTTTCTTGCCAGAGGCAGTGATGGTTTTTTCGCCGTCGATGCTGATTTCTTTGATTGTCCCGGGAATTTTGAATTCTGATTCATCAGGAGAGGTGATTTTGGGATCGATCGTAAGATCAATTTTCTTTTCTATGGTGCGGGGCTCGAGAAAGAGAGTAATTTTGGCTTTGGGCAAGTACCAATAGATAGCAAAGAGAAGACTGATGCCTCCGAAGAGAAGAAGAAGGGGAATCAAAATGACTAATGGCCCTTTGCCCACGATTAAGGTAATTGGAAGTCGGGGTTTTTTAAATAATCTTGGAAGTCTCTGAAGTGAGATTCTTGGTAAAGAGATTTTGGGAAGGAGGGTTTTTTTAGGTTTTGATAACTGAATTTCTTCTGGTTTAACTTCATGTTTTTCTTTGTCTTTTTTAACAAAGAATTTTTTAGGTTTTTTTAAAATATCTTCTTCTTTGACAAAACCAGGAATTGGCGAGGCCACAGGCACAGGAGGAGTTTCGGCTTCGGTTAAGGATGATTCTTCATCGGGAGAAATGGGTTCTTCTTTGGTTTCTTTGGGGGGTTTGGGTTTCGGTTTCCCTGGTGTGTCTATAATAGGAATGCCGGCGGCCTTGGCAACCTCGGTGCCGCCTGCAAGAGCAATTCCCTTAATGTCGAAGTCCTCTTCAAGACTTTCTATTTTGGGAAAGTGTAAAAAGGGGAGTTTTTTCTCTCCTTCTTTTGTTTTCTGCCAGGGGTAAGATAGGAGTTCTTGTTTGGCCTCTTCAAAATCGGCGCTACCTAAAAGNNGAATTTCTACTTTCTGAAAGCGGGAAAGGCCTTCTTGGATGTCTTCGCCAAGATTTTGACTTCTTTTGACAATTTGACTGCCGAGAATCTTGCCTAATTTGACCAATGAAACGATAGCTTCATTTTTGGAAATGTTGATAAGAATAATGGTGGGAGGGACTCCTTCTTTTAATTTCAAATATTGGACCATGGCTTCAGTGGTAACAACGAAACCGGCAGGTTTGAGATCCAGTTTTTGACAAAGCGTTTTTAGGTCTTTTAATCGTGAGGGGGTAATTTTGTCCTTTTCGGCCCAAGTTTCGTTGAGACCAAAGATTACTTTTGAGGGTTCTTTCGCTTGAGGAGGGATTTTTTCCGAGGCAGTAGTAATTGAGGCGTCACTGGCCAAGATAAGATCTTGGGTTTTCTCGCCTGACCAAGCTTGCCTTGAGCCTAAGGAAATAACTTTGGGCTTCCCCTCTTCTACGGTCCAGACAGCACTTTTGACAAAATCGGGTTCTATTTGAAGAGCAAAAAAATATTCTTGATCTTTTCTTTCTTTATGGCTAATTTTGTCTAAGAATTTAGGAAGAGCCATTCTTTTTTAACTTCGGGTTATTTATTGAAGGACAGCATAGAGACGGCGCTTGCCAGTGCCGCATGATTCTTGCTTTGTTATCTTAACATTTCCGATCACCCCTGTCGAGGAAACATGAGGCCCGGCGCAAATCTCTTTTGAGTAATCCCCTATTATGTAGGCTTTGACTTTGGGGGGGTAAATTTGGTCAAAAAGCATGATGGCCCCAAGTCGGCGAGCGGTTTTCAAGGAAACAGTTCTGACTTTAACAGGAAGATTTTCTTTAATTTTCTGATTGATAGTTTTTTGAACTCTTTTAATTTGAGAGTTTGTTAATTTTTTAGGGTGAGTGAAGTCAAATCGCAGTCTTTGAGAGGTGATGTTGGAGCCAACTTGTTTAACGTGGCTCCCTAGAACATCGCGAAGAGCTTGTTGTAAAAGATGGGTGGTGGTGTGAAGTTTGGTTACTTCTTCAGAATGATCAACCAATCCCCCTTTAAATAATTTTTTAGCGGCTTTACGTGAGAGCTCTTGATGTCTCTTATAAATCTGGGTAAATTCCTTTCTATCAATGCTCTTTCCTCTTTGTTTAAATAGCTCTTCTGTAATCTCAGGAGGAAACCCGTGTGTTTGAAAAAGGTCAAAAGCGAATAAAGTAACAAGCTCTTTGTCCGTCGCTTTCTTAAGTTTCTTTAAACCCTTATCCAGCGCTGTGGCAAATTGACTCATCTCCTGGCTTATAACCTTATCTACTAGATTCCTAGTTTTTTCTGTCTCAAAATACTCATCTTCGTAAAGTCTAATCACTTCGTGACAAATGGCGACAAAGGCTGGATCCGGAGTTAATCCTCCTTTTAACTGATACATCTTGACGGCGGCGCGTCGGAGGAATCGCCGTAAGACATACCCTCGATCTTTGTTGCTCGGCTCGATGTTTTCGGCAATCAAAAAGGTTGCGGCTTTAAGATGATCAGCAACGACTCTCATTGATACTTCGTTCCCTTTATATTTCTCATCACTAAAATCTTCTATCTTTTTAATAATCGGCCAAAATAATTCTGTCTGATAAAGATCGTCTTTTCCTTGAAGGATGGTTATGATTCGCTCCACCCCCATGCCGGTATCGATATTGCGTTGCTTTAATTTTTCCAATCTTCCGCTTTTTAATTTATTAAACTCCATAAAGACGTCGTTCCAAATTTCAAAGTATTTACCACAGAAACAGCCGGGTTGACATTTAGAGCTACACTTTTTCTTACCGGTGTCATAAAACATTTCTGTATCCGGTCCACAAGGGCCGGTTTCACCAACTGCCCACCAGTTATCCTTTTTTCCTAAAAAATAAATCTTTTCTTTAGGAATTCCCAAGGACCGCCAAATTTTAGCAGTTTCCTCGTCCCGAGGAGCATCTTTGTCACCAGCAAAGCAGGTGACAGAAATTCGTTTGGGATTAAGTCTCAACTCGCGAGTTAAAAACTCCCAAGACCATAAGACGGCTTGTTTCTTCCAGTAATCACCTAGTGACCAGTTGCCTAACATTTCAAAAAAGGTGAGATGAGTGAGATCGCCTACTTCGTCGATATCTTGGGTTCGCAAACAACGTTGAAGAGATACTAATTTTTTCCCCAATGGGTGGGGTTCGCCTAAAAGATAGGGTACTAGGGGGTGCATGCCGGAGTTGATGAAGAGGGCAGAAGGATCGTTTTCAGGAATTAAGGAGGCGTTGGGTAATAACTGGTGGTTTTTGGAGATAAAAAAATTGATGAATTTTTTTTTAAGTTCGTCAGCTTTCATGAGGCTAATTATACACCATTAAAATAAAGACTAAAGGACTAAAGGAATAAATGATTAATCAAGAATATAAGAATAAACGATAAGAATAAGGAATGGGGTGTTTAGGAGAGGGGGCGGCCGGATTTGTGGAAGACGCGGTTTACTTTTTTGGCGGCCTGGCGGCCTCTTTTTTGAAGTTTTTTAAGATGGGGGGCAACGGAACGGGAAATAGGCTTTTTTTTCTTGGCCTCTTCAATTAGTCCGGGCAAGTCGTCGAGTATTTCTTTGCCTTTTTTTAAAAGTTTCTTTTTAGCTTTTTCGCCTTCCTTGGTGGTAAAAAGAAAGGTGACGGCAGCGCCGGTTAAAATACCCAAAATAAAGGAGGTGAAGAAACTTTGGTCTTCTCTACTCTTTCTCATTTTTTTCTTTTTCTTTGGGCTTTTTTTTCTCGAACACCTCAAAAATTTTTAATCCGCCTTTGAGCCCGGCAAGAAAGCCGGAGAGGTTTGAGATGGGTTTGGAGACTGACTCGGAAATAATACCAGCGTCGTCGAGGATTTTGTTAATTTTTTTCATTGACTCGCGGAGTTCTTTGAAAATGAAAAAAACCTGAATACCAATAAGGGTGAGAAGGGCGGTAAGAGTAATGATGACGATGGTTAAAACTAACTGAAGGGTATCTACCATGGGCAGGAAAATGGTTTTTGAATTTTTTTAATTTTAGAATTAATTGATGGTGGTGTCAACACTCACTCAGGCAATTCTACAATGACAGGGAGATTGAGGGTAGTTTTTTTGCCATTTTTTTTGGTGGATTCGATGATAATATTATTAATCCCCTCTTGAAGGGTGAGTTGATATTCAAAGTTCCCTTTTTCAGTGAGAGTAGTAACTTGTCCGTTAATGGTCAGAGTGGCGTCTTTGTCTGTCTTGCCTGAAACAGTAATCTTTCTTTGATTTATTTTTTCGTCTTTTTGGGGACTTTTAACTTCAAGGCGAGGAGAGGTAATAAAGGTAAGATATTGCCAGCCAAGATAAACAGTAAGGCAGATGAGGACAAAAGCAAGGATGGCAATAAGGGCAATTTGAGGAGTAAAGTCAAACTTTGATTGTGGGAGAGGCCGGGCCACAGAGCGGGGAATAATTTGGCCTTTTTTACCTTCGTCATAATCTCGACGGAAAACAGCTAGGAGATTTTTGGAGTTGAGTTTCAAAAATTTGGCATAATTTTTGATAAAACCCTTGACAAAGGGGGCAGGAGGGAGTTTTTTAAAATCGTTTTCCTCAAGTGCCTTAAGATATTTGGCGCGGATTTTTGTTTTTTTTTCAATAACCTTAAAGGAAAGTTTTTTTTTGAGTCTTTTCTTTTTGAGAATCTCGCCAACGGTGATCATGAAAATATTTAAGAATAAAGGACTAAAGATAAAAAAGGAAAAGTCAAAAGCCGGTACAACTATTTAAGTTAGTGGAGTTCGGCTTGTTTTTCTTTTAAAAATGACCGCCAGCTTTCTATAAACTCGATAAAGGTCGTAAACGGCATATCTATCAAGGCAATAAAGAAGACACTGACGATGTTGTACTCTCTCCATTTGTTAGCGAGCCATTGTCCAATCTTGGCAATAGGAATAGAGAGAATGTCAATTAAAAATTCCCAGAAGGTGATTTTTTCCTCAACAGTTAACTCTTTAGCTCTTTGTCTGATGATCAGGGCGGCAAAAACTATCATGGCGACATTGACTGTATCGATATAAAGAGAGGTTGTGGGAACCTGGGCGAGACTAAAAACCCAAAAAACAATACTTAAAGAGATGCCGGTGACTAATAAATAGAGGATACTGATGAGAAAATTAAAAATTATTCTTCTTTTTTTACGAACGTCTATTTCATAGACGTCTTTTTCTTCGGCGTGATAGAAAATTTTGGTGATTTCTTTGATGACTCTTTCTAAATTGTTTTCTTTAGGGGGTCTGACGATGGCGACAAGAATAAACATTAAGATGGTGGGTAATAAAATATCAACCGCTATCGCCAGGGGGCTGAATTTTCCATAAAAAAGTTTGGCCAGGGGGATTTCGAAGATAAACAAGGAAAGGCCGCCGGCAACAAAAATAGAAAGAGTTGAATAGATAGCGGCCCTGAAAAGACGGGATTTTAGGGTTGAGAGTCTTTTATTGTAGGCTTTTTTAATGGAAGCAATTAAATTTTTTCGTTTGGAGACCTCTTTTGAGATTTGTGAGGGTTTCTTGGCAAACATGTCAAGAACATCGCCTAAGATTAGATAAAGAGTGTCATATTTCTCACAGAGGCTAAAAAACTTGCTAGAAAAAGGGTGAGACAGTTCATTTTCAATTTCTTTCTTAATGTGAAAAATTTTTTGGGCAGCCTCATCGTATAGAGAGGGGGGTAAGTTCTTCCAAGGTAACCAGCGTCTTTTTAGAAGATGATAACTGATGGTAGGATTGTCCAGACGAAATAAGGCACGGAGGACAGCAATATAAATTTGGTTGTTTTTTTGTTCGTCAGTAAGGGCGGTTTTTGGTACGAGCTGAATTCTTTCTGTCATTGAGGTAACCATGAACTCAATTAATGCCTTTTCTCTTTGAGGAGGGTCAAGAGTTTCTTCTGTCTCGCAAGCGGCAAGATTTAAAAGCCAGTTGTAAAAGTTGATTTTCTGTTTAATTTTGGGAGAAGTGTGACTATTTTTGGCTAAAGGGTTGTTTTTAAGGATAAAGATATATTTTTCCAAAATCTTTTGCACTGCGACGATTTTTTTTCGGGGGATTTTATTATTAGGAAAATGACCGCCACGAATTAGTTCCAAAACTAAAGGTTCGGCCAGTTTTTCGGGATCAAGGTTACTAACAAGAGCAAGCCCAGAGATCTCAGAAATCATTTTTCTTTTAAGAACTCTTTCGATGGCCGCTCTTCTGACTAAATGTTCTTCTTTCCAGTCAACAATTTTTCTTACTTTTTCGTAGAAAAGGGCAACCTTGGAGGCGATTTCGTCAACATGAATAGTGGCAATCTCTCTTGCGGCTTGCAAATCAAGGTAATAGTCTTGATATTTTTGGACGAATCTTAAGGCGGGAGAGGAGAGATTGGGATTTTGAGGAGATGTTTTATCATCCTGCGTCGAAACAGAATTGGTCTCTTTTGATCTAAACAGAGTGGTCATTTTTAAACTTAAAAAATCAACTTGGACTTGGTTGATGGGCGAGGGTCTCCTCCGGGTTTCTAGTTAAGACATCCCGGGGTTTTGAGCCCTCGGCCGGACCAACGACACCAGCGTGTTCTAATTGGTCAAGAATTCTGGCGGCCCGCGCATAACCAATTTTTAATCTTCTCTGAAGGAGAGAAGCAGAGGCACGATCGTACTGGCAAACAGTGCGAAGAGCATCTTCAAAAAACTCGTCACGTTCTTCTTCTTCCTTGGAAACAAATTTACCTCTTTGATAGGAACCAGTAGGCATAGTAGTAACTTCTTCAGTGTAGTGAGGCTTAATGCCTGTCCCACGGAGATAATTGATAAGATTTTGAATTTCCGGCTCGGAAACATAAGCACCTTGAATTCGGGTAGGCTTGGCTTGATCGGGAGGAATGTAGAGCATGTCGCCGCGACCTAAAAGTTTTTCGGCACCAGGCATATCAAGAATGACACGAGAATCAACCATCGAGGAAACATTGAAGGCAATTCGGCAGGGAATATTGGCTTTGATGAGCCCGGTTAAAACATCAACGGAGGGACGTTGGGTGGAGATAACAAGATGAATGCCGGTGGCGCGGGCCATCTGTGCAATGCGACAGACGAGGTCTTCAACTTCGGCAGGAGCAAAAAGGATGATGTCGGCGAGTTCATCGATGATGATTACAACATAGGGAAGAGCCTGAAAACCTGAAAGTTCATTGTAGTAATCAATGTTTCTAACGCCAGTTTCGGCAAAGAGCTTGTATCTTCTGTCCATTTCACTAATGGCCCATTTTAAGGCAGAAATGACCTTCTCTGTTTCAACAATGACGGGAGTTAAAAGATGAGGGATGCCGTTATATTGGGTCAGTTCAACTCTTTTGGGGTCAACAAGGATGAGTTTGACCTCTCCTGGGGAGGATCTATAGAGGATGGAGGCAATAAAGGAGTTTAAACAAACTGTTTTACCTGAGCCGGTAGCGCCGGCAATTAAAACATGGGGCATGCGGGCAATATTGACCACTTTTGGTTTTCCGGAGACATCTAATCCTAAAGAAACGATTAGTTTTGATTTTGATTTCTTCATTATGGCAGAGGTGAGCATTTTTTTTAGGGTAACGAATTCGAGAGAGTGGTTGGGAATCTCGACACCAACGAGGGAGCGTCCAGGAATGGGAGCTTCGATTCTTATTTGGCCCGTGGGGGCGGCAAGGGCAAGAGCAAGGTCGTTTTGAAGGGCAGTAATTTTTGAAAGTTTGGTTCCTAAAGATATTTCTAGAGCATACTGAGTAACGGCTGGGCCACAGTTGACTTCGACAACTCGAGCTTCGATCCCAAAAGACTCGAGGGTTTTTTCAATGATAGCAGCATTTTGTTTGATATCGCCTCTTTCTGCCTTGGAGCTAACCTTGTCGGCCAGAAGAGAAAGTGGGGGTGGTTCCCAAATATGCTCCTGAGCGGGAAGGTTGGACAAAAGAGGGCTTGGGAGGTCTTTTTTAACGGACTTAACGGGTGGTTGAGGTTTTGTTTTTAAAGCTGATTCCTCTTGGCCGGTAACTTTTAAATGGGATTTAGATGGTTTAAGGATAAGTTTTTTGGTTTTGAATTTTTGGAGTTTTAGTTTTGCTTTGCGGATAAAATCAAGCGAAAAGAGAATAACGTCCTCAATTGAGGCATCAAAAAGAACAGTGAGGCCAATAACTGTAGCGCCCAGGAGGAGAAAAAAAGCGCCGACGGAAGTAATATAGGCCGAAACTCCCTGCCAAACACCTCTGCCAAAGATGCCTGAGCGGGTGAGAGAAGCAAAAGAAGAAAGCAAGAGAACAGCGCCAACTAAAACATTGGGGCGGCAGATTTTCCATTTTAACCTGGTAAGCATGAGGCCGGAGAGGAAAATTAAAAAAGGCAAGAAGAAGGCTCCCCAACCAAAGTAAGCAAATAAAAGTAGATTAAGTTTGCTAAGGATGATTCCTTGGTGGGAGAAAGAAACCATGGTAATGACGCCGAAACCAAAAAGACAGAGGGTGGCAACAGAATAAAGAGTTTCTTTCTTAAGTTTTATTTTATAGGGTTTGCGTCTTCTACCGCGAGCCATACACTATATATTATAGCATTAAAGTTGGGTCACTAAGAGACTAGGATATTAGGATACTGAGAAATTTTCAAATTATCAAATTTAAAACTGAGGATTGATGGGATTTATGGAAGGGGATTTAGATTTCGAGGATGAAGGTGAGAACCATGGGGCGGCGGTTGGTTTCGGTGAAAAAGAGTTTCTCAAGGCGGGATTCTATTTCTTTGCGTAAGAAACGATGGTTTTTGACTTTCCCCTTTTTTTGAGAGAGGGTTTTGTCAATCTCTTTTTGGGCTTTATTAATGAGATTTTTGCTTTCTTTAATATAAACAAAGCCACGGGAGATAATTTCTGGTTCGGCTGCCAAATCTTGAGTGTTTTGGTCAAGAGGAATGACGGCGACAACAATTCCTTCTTCAGAGAGGACTTTGCGGTCGCGCAAAACCACACGGCCAACGTCGCCAATACCTAGGCCATCAACTAAAACGTGACGGAGGGGGATTTTGGGTAAAAGACTGGCTTGACCTTTTTGATTAAAAGATAAGGCCTGGCCGGAGTCGGGAAGGTGTATTTGGCTTTTCTGATAGCCTGATCGGAGGCATAAATTTTCAAACTGTTTCATGTGGCGATAGGTGCCGCCGACAGGATAGAGGTGTTTGGGGCGGGTGAGATTAATCATGAGAAGGAGGTCGTTTTGAGAGGCGTGGCCGGAAACATGTAGATCGTCAAGAATGTCGCGATAACAAACAACAGCGCCTTTTTTTGAGAGGGTGTCAATGAGGCTTCTGATGTTGTTTTCGTTGCCGGGGATATAATCTGAGGAAAAGACAACTTTGTCGCCGTCAGCAATTTGAGTATATCGGCTTTCATTGTTAGCAATTTTATAAAGAGCAGAACCAACTTGAGCTTGAGAGCCGGCAACAATGAGGCAGACTTTTGAAGGAGGGTGTTTTTTGATTTGTTTGTCTTTGATGAGTATTTGGGGAGGAATTTTGAGAAGGCCGAGTTTTTGAGCAAGGCGGGTGTTTTTTTCCATAGAGAGGCCAAGGAAAGATATCTTGCGATTATGTTTTTGAGCAACGTCAATCGCTTGCTGGATGCGAGAGATGTTTGAAGAGAAAGTGGTGATANNTGATAATGAATTTTCCAGGGCAGGAGCTAATTTCTCTTTCAAGGGAATCAGTAATGGTGCTTTCTGAAGGGGTAAAGCCTTCTTTTTCGCTTCTTAGGCAATCGCTAACGAGGCAAAGAATTCCTTTTTCTCCTGAGAGAGCGATTTTCCCAACCTCTGGAAGAACGTTGTCAACCGGAGTCCAGTCAAATTTGAAATCTGAAGCATGATAAACAGTGCCGACGGGCGAATGGATAATAAAGTTTAAGGCGTCGGGAACAGAGTGAGTAAGACGAACAAATTTAATTCGGAAATCACCAAGTTTGAGGGTTTCAGCGGGATTGATAGTATTAATTCTTGCTTTTAAGGAAAACTCATCAATTTTGTCTTGAGCAAAAGCAGCAGTAAGACGAGAACCAAAGACAGGAATTTTAGGTGATAATTCAGGGAGAATAAAGGGCAATCCGCCAAAATGGTCCTCGTGTCCATGGGTGAGAAGAAGGGCTCTGATTTTTTGGATTTTATTCTTAAGGTAAGTAATGTCGGGTAAAAGGAGATCTATGCCTAACATATCCTCGTTGGGAAAGCCAAGACCACAATCAATAATAATGATGTCTTTGGGGGTTTCGTAAACAAACATATTGGTAGTAACAAAGCCTGAACCACCAAGAGAGAGGATTTTAAGGGACTGGGGAGAGAGGTTTCTAAATTTCATGCTTTGTTACCAGGTGGGAAGGAATTTTTTGATATTTTCAGAGGTTAAGTGAAATTTTTTACCCTTACCTTCGACCACAAGGCGGGCAATTTTGCGGACGACACCGTTGATGGTGCGTTCCAGGGTTCTTATACCAGCATCGTATCCTAAGGGGCGGACAATTTGGGGCCAAACAGCGTCATCAATGATAATTTGGTCTTGATTTAGACCTGCTTCTTGGACAGTTCGGGGAAGGACAAAATCGCGACCAATGGTAATTTTTTCTTCATCAGAGTAGGAGGGCATTTGGATTGGCTCTAGACGATCTAAAACTGCAGTGGAGATGTTGGTAGTGTTGTTACAGGTGGCAATAAAGAGGGTTTCTGAAAGATCAAGGGGATAATCAATAAAATGATCGCGGAAGGCCATGTTTTGCTCGGGGTCCAGAAGTTCAACTAAAACACCCATTATGGATGAGTGGCCTTCGGTGGTGACGCGGTCAATCTCATCAAAAAGAATAACCGGATTTTTGGTTTTGGCGCGGCGGAGAGCTTTGATAACAAGACCAACTTCGGCGTCGGGATGAACCCGAGATTGGCCTCGAAGATCAAGGGGACTGCCCATGCCTCCGAAGGGAATACGAGCAAACTTGCGGCCCATAGCTTCGGCAATTGAATAAGCAATAGTGGTTTTACCAGTGCCCACTAGACCAACAAAACAAAGAATAGGGGCACGCATGAATTTTAGAATCCCCTCTTCCGCCCCTTTTGATTTTTGGGTTTTGCCTTTTTCTCTTTTTAAATTTAAAACAGCAATGTACTCAAGAATTCTGTCTTTGATGCGGGCTAAACCATAATGATTTTTATCTAAGATTTTTTTAGCATGGTCAAGGTCAAGAATGTCGTCGGAGCGGGTTTTGAAGGGAAGGTTGGTAATCCAGTCAATATAATTGGCAACCTGTTCAAACTGGATGCTGTAGCCGCCAAAACGCACCATACGAGTAAGACGCTGGAGCATGGCTTGGGCTTTGTCCTTTAGCTCAGGGGGGAGAGTAGTGTTGTTTAATTTTTCTTCAAGCTGAGCGACTTCTTTGAAGAGATCAATTTGTTTTGACTGGGGTTGATTCATGGGCCAGCCCGCATAAGCCTGCGCTTAATGCGCTGGCTGGCGGGGCAGGGAAAAATTTTAATTCGGATTAACTAAAATCAAGAGTAGCATAAAATGGAGAAATAGTTAAGGTGAGTTATGGTTATGAAGAATAAAAGATTAAAGGACTAAATGATTAGTCAAATTAAGAATTTATAATTTAAAATTTACAATTGAGGAATTTGTTGAAGTTTGGGAAGCTAGTTTGGGGTTAGAATCTTTTTTTGAATCTTTTAGGAGGGCGCTGGGGAGGACGGGAGTGGCGTTTTTTTGGGGAGACGGGGGTTAAGATCATGGTAAGGTTGATTCTGCCTAAATCATCAATTTCAAAGATTTTAACTTTAACCTTGTCCCCTACTTTAACGATTTGGCCGGGGTCTTTGATAAAGCGAGTGGACATTCGGGAAACATGGACTAGGCCTTCTTTGCCAGGTAAGATTTCAACAAAAGCACCAAAGGGTTGAATGCGCTTGACAATGCCCTCAAAAATCTCGCCGACTTCTGGTTGGCGGGTGAGTCCTTCAACCCAGGCCATAGCTTTGGCGACGGCTTCTTTGTCAGGAGCAGAAATGTTAACAGAGCCATCATCTTCGACATCAATGGCGGCACCTGTTTCGGCAATAATTTTTCTGATCATTTTGCCGCCGGGGCCGATAATTTCACCAATTTTTTCGGGGTCAATGTGGAGAACGGCGATTTTTGGGGCGTATTTTGAAACTTGAGCGCGGTGTTTAGGAATGACTTTGACGATTTTGGAGATTAAATATTTAATGCTTTTTTCGGCTTTAATAAGAGCTTCTCTCAAGGTTTTGAGGGTGAGAGCGTTGGTCTTGACATCAAGTTGCATGACAGTGAGGCCTTTTTCGGTGCCGGCAACTTTAAAATCCATATCGCCACAGTGATCTTCAAGGCCAATAATGTCGGTGAGTAAAACTTCTTTTTTACCATCAGTAACAAGACCCATGGCAATGCCGGCGACAGGGTTTTTGATGGGAACACCGGCGTCCATTAAAGCTAGGGTGGAGCCACAAATAGCAGCCATTGAGGATGAGCCGTTTGATGAGAGGATTTCGGAGACGACTCGGATAGTATAAGGAAAGATCTCTTCGTTGGGGACAACTTTAAGAAGAGCTCGTTCGGCAAGAGCGCCATGACCAACCTCACGGCGGGAGGGCCAGCCTAAACGGCCGGTTTCACCAACAGAAAAGGGAGGCATGTTGTAGTGGTGAATGTAGCGCTTGGACTCTTCTCCTTCAGGAGATTCAATCAGTTGTTCCAGAGAGGGAGAGCCTAAGGTAACAACAGTCAGGCTTTGGGTCTGCCCCCGACTAAAAAGAGCAGAGCCGTGAGTACGAGGTAGAAGGCTAACTTTAAGTTCTAATGGCCTTATTTCATCAGGTTTACGATTGTCAGCTCTTTTCCCATTTTTGAGGACTTTTTGACGAAGACGGTCTTTGAAGATTTCATCAATGATGGCAGAGATTGTTTTTTTGCCTTCTTCTTCGTATTCTTCGGCAAGGGCTTGTTTTAAAAGGTCGACCTCTTCGGAGATTTTTTGGCCAAGGACGGTTTTTTCAATAAATTGATCAATTCTTTCTTGGGTTTTTTTGAGGATTTGTTTTTTAAGATCAGGGTCTGGTTTTTTGATTTCAACTTTAAGTTTTTTTTGGCCGACTTTTTTTTGAAGTTTTTCAATAAGAGAAATTATTTTTTGAGCCTGAGTCTGGCCAAATTCGAGAGCTTTGATTGTTTCTTCTTGACTAACTTCACTTAAATCCCCTTCGAACATGATAACGGCGTCTTTAGTAAAGGAGGCGACGATATCCATTTCAGAAAAATCAAGTTCGCCGTTGACAGGGTTGGCAAAATAGGTACCGTCTTTATACCCAACTCTCAAAGAACCAACGGGGCCATTAAAAGGGATGTTAGAAATGGTAAGAGCGGCGGAGGCAGCAACCATGGCAGGAATATCAGGATCGTTTTCGGAATCTACTGAGAGAACGGTGACAATGACCTGGACTTCGTTTTTGTAACCTTCAGGAAAAAGAGGGCGAACGGAACGATCGATGAGGCGGGCGGTTAAAATAGCGTCGTCTGATGGCCTTCCTTCTCTTTTAACCCAGCGACTACCTTTAATGCGACCGCCGGCATAAAGACGTTCGACATATTCCACATAAAGAGGAAAGTAGTCAATGTCTTCACGGGGCTTTGAAGAAACAATAGTGGCGAGAACGATGGTGTCACCAAGTTGTGATAAGACGGCGGCATTGGCTTGCTCAGCAAAATTGCCGGTTTTTAGTGTTAAAGTTTTTCCATTGATTTCTGTTGAAAGAGAGGTTGTTTTCATGGGTTTTGAGGCAAAAGCGGAGAAGCTTTCGCTTTTGCTTTATTACTTTGAAAGTCCTAATTTATTAATAATGTTTTTATAGCGCTCGGCGTCTTTTTTAGTCAAATAATGAAGAAGTCTTCTTCTTTTGGAAACCATGGCTAGAAGTCCTCGCTTTGAGTGGAAATCCTTTTTATGTTGTTTAAGATGATCTGTTAACTTTTTTATTTTTTGAGTTAAAAGAGCAATTTGAACCTCCGGACTACCAGTATCTCCTTTTTGAATGGCAAATTTCTTGATAATTGTTTGTTTTTGCTTGGTAGTAAGAGCCATGAGAAAATTATATCGTTTGAGGGGGATTTAGACAAGGGGGAGATTTAGACTTTGGTGGAGCCGCGGTAAATCTTGGGCTTGAGCCAATCAGCAGAGGGTTTGGATTTGGGTTTTTTGAATTTTTTGGGAGATGCTTTTCTTAAGGGTCGGTTTTGGAGGTGGGGAATGGTTGGTTGGAGGCCGAGTCGAGGCTGAGGGGTTGGCAAGGACTGAGAGATTTGTGGTTGAACAGGTTTTGGCTGAAAAGGGGTTGGGAGGCGTTTCTGGGTTCGAGCACCATAGTCCATGCAAATGGCAGCCGCTTCAAAGGTATCGCCGGTGACGTTGGGGGCTTGGAAATTATTGGTAGCTTGAATGAGCCCGAGCAGGAGATTATTGGCAATATCCTGACTTATCTTGATTTTTAACCCTTGAAGTAAGGCAACTGTAATTTCAGAACAGCTTGAAGCGGTCGGGTCAGTAAGGTTTATTTGTCCAAATTGAGAGTTGTTCGGACTAGTATCAATGTTAATCAGTGTTTTTTGGGTAAAGAGTTTTCTTTCTCTTTGATAAAATTGACCAAAGTCTTGGGGTCTTTTTCCGCCAACAGCAATAATAAGATTGGCGGTTGAGCCTGAGTGAGAATATTGGACTTTGGCTGGATTAAAGGGGGGGAAGTTTGTTTTCGGCTCAATAACAAGATTGAACTTTTGGCCTTCAATATTATAACTTACTTTTTCGATAGAATCTTCTAGATAGTCAAAAGAGATGGTAAGGTTTTTGCCGCCAAGCAGGGTAGAAATCTTATTGACGCCGACAAGACGATTGTAGCCTACAGTCATCTCACTGGGGCAAGCGATAGAAGTATTTTTGCCGGCTTCTTTGAGGATCAGATAGAGAGAAAGGCCGGCGGCAACTTGGTCAAACTCCGGCTTTTGAGGGAGAAGGATAAGAACAGCCTGATTTGAGTTTAAGGCGTCTGAAACAGGTTTAAAATCAAATTTTTTCATATTAAGTTTTTGGAAAGCGAGGGAATGTTATTTTAATTTCCTATAGGCTAGTATATCATCATTTTCCTGAAAGTCAAGCGGAGGTGAAAGGCGGGCCCCAAACTCCTCTTCCTTTTTAACACTTTTGACATCTTCTTTGCCTTTTTTTAAAGAAATAATTTTGGCGTCGGCGATGGGTTTTTCCTTTCTGGCTAGGTGGACTTTATCACTTAATTTTATCTCACCTTGGCTTACTTTACAGCCGGCGATTTTTTGTTTTTTAATTTCAAATATTTTTAAAATTTTGGCTTTCCCTAAAATCTCTTCATCAATGGTTGGTTCTAAAATTTTTAGGATTTTTTCTTCGACGTCTTCCAATAACTTATATATTAATTTATAGGATTTAATATCGACATCTTCTGTCTGGGCCAGTTTACGGATTGAAGAAGAAATTTTTACATTGAAGGCAATTATTTGACTGCCGGTTGATGAGGCCAGGAGAACGTCTGACTCGACAACATTACCTATCCCCTGATGAACAACTTTGACTTCTTCGGAAAAATTGCCCACAATAGCTTCAAGCGTGCCGGTAGTATCAGCTTTTAAAATAATTTTCAAGTGTTTTGAGTCTTTGGAGATCTCTTCAAGACTCTCTTTTGGCTGTTCTTTGATGGTTTTTTCTGGCATCTTATTTGATTGCTTGGGGCTTGAAGGGGAAATTTTTGAACCGACTGGAGGAAGATTTTTGAAGCCTAAAACTTCTACTGGGGTAGAAGGGCGAGCATCTTTAACTTTTTTACTATGTTCATCAAACATGGCTTTAATTTTGGCCGTTTGATTATCGGTTTTTATTAAATCTCCTGGCCTGAGAGTGCCGTTTTTTACCAAGACAGTGGCGATGGGCCCACGGTTTTTATCAAGGTGAGATTCGATAACGACACTTTGAAGTTTTCCTCTGGGATCGGCTTTTATCTCGTGCATTTCGGCAATGACAAGAATCATTTCTAAAAGGCGATCTATGTTCTTGCCGGTTTTAGCAGAAATAGGGACAGCAACTATATCTCCACCATATTTTTCGACAACGACTTTATTTTCTGCAAGTTGAGAATAAACTCTGTCCAGGTTGCTTTCAGGAAGGTCAATTTTGTTGAGGGCAATTAAAAACGGCACTTTGGCTTTCTTAATATATTTGAGACTTTCTTTGGTCTGATCCTTGACTCCTTCTTTGGAGTCGATGACTAAAACCACAATGTCGGTGACCTGAGCACCGCGGGCGCGCATTTTTGCAAAAGCAGCGTGGCCGGGAGTGTCAATAAAAGTAATTTGATGAGGTTTTTGTTTTTTGCCCTTGGGAATAATGCTTATTTGATAGGCGCCGATGTGTTGGGTGATGCCTCCTGCTTCTTTTTCCTGAACATGAGTTTTTCTAATTTTGTCAAGAAGAGTAGTTTTACCATGATCGATGTGGCCCATGACAGTGACGATGGGAGGACGAGAGGCGAGATTGGCTTTGGGGGTGGATTTTTTGGACATAAATTGAATTTAGGACTAAAAGAATATAGGGAAATATAGGGAAAAGTGATGGTCTGATTAATTATCAAATTATCTAATTTTCTAATTGCAAATTAAGAATCATGGATCAAGAATCAAGAGGTTTTTTCCGCAGTTTTTTTCTTTGTGGTTGTCTTTTTTTTGGCGGTTTTTGTTTTTTTGGCCTTTTTGGGTTCTCTTTTCTTTTTTTTAGTAGATTTCTTTTTTGTTCCAGGTTTTTTTGGAGTTTTTTTTGCCTTCTTCTTCTCTTTCTTCCCCTCCTCTTCGCTTTTGATATCGATTTTGTAGCCGGTTAGTTTGGCAGCCAATCTGACGTTTTGACCCTCTTTTCCGATAGCCAAAGAAAGTTGGTCTTCGGGGGCAGTGACAACAGCGGTTTTTGTTTTTTTGTCAAGAGTAACTTTTATTTTTTCAGCCGGGGAAAGGGCGGCAGCAATGAATTTTTCCGGATCTTCGCTGTATTGAATAATGTCTATTTTTTCGTTATTTAGCTCATTAATGATAGCCTGAACTCTGACTCCTTTTTGGCCAACACAGGAACCGACAGGGTCAACACCTGATTGAGTGGAGGAAACGGCTACCTTTGAACGGCTTCCTGCTTCTCGGGCAACGTTGATAATTTTAACGGCACCTGAGTTGACCTCAGGAACTTCCCGTTTGAAAAGACCTTCAACAAGACCCTGATGACTTCGAGAAACGATGACTTCTTGGCCTCTAATTGACTCTCGGATGGCGGCGATATAAAAAGTCAAACGTTGGTTGAGTTTGTACTTTTCATTTTTAACTTGCTCGGCAGGAGGCATAACTCCTTCGGCCTTACCAATATCAATAATGACAGTTCTCCCATCAAGACGTAGAACCATACCGCTGGTGAGGGTGTCCACTCTTTTGGTGTATTCTTCTATAACAGCTGTCTTTTCAGCCTCGCGGATTTTTTGAAGGATGACTTGTTTGGCAGTTTGGGCGGCAATGCGGCCAAAATCAGGAGGAGTGATGTCTTTTTTNNTGATGTCTTTTTTTTTGCCCTTTTTCTTCTTGGGAAGCTGGAAGAGTTTGGCTGATCCGGTTTTGGGATCAATTTCAACTTCATATTCGGCTTCTTCTTTGATTTTTTCCGACTTTAAAACAGCGTCTTTATGATAGGCAGCGAGAATGGCAGCCTTAATGCTTTCTAAGACCACCTCGGGTTTAATACCTCGTTCGGCACAAATTTGATTGAGGGCCGAAGCAAATTCGGTTCTGGCGGTTAAAGGTTTCATCAAACAAAAAGTGTTTCTTAAAAGAAAGGGCAGGATTTTTTCCCGCCATTCTCCAAAAAAATACTTTACTTATACCCTTTAGTATTTTGCCAGAATTTGAGGTCAAAGTCAAGGTAAAAAACAAGAATTGAAAAAATAAAGCCCTGAACCACGTAGGGTTCAGGGGGTGGTATAATTTGGCTGTGAGAAGTTCAAACAAAATCCAGCTTAATAAAGAACAGAAAAAGGCAACTGCTCACGACAAGGGGCCGCTTTTGGTGATTGCGGGGGCGGGGACTGGAAAAACCTTGATAATTGTTGAGCGAATAAAACATCTTATTTCAGGGAAGCTAGCCAAGCCTGAGGAGATTTTGGCTCTAACTTTTACAGAAAAAGCGGCTTTAGAGATGGAAGAAAGGGTTGACGTGGTTTTGCCTTATGGTTATACACAAATGTGGATTTCGACCTTTCATTCTTTTTGTGATCGGATTTTGAGAGATGAGGCAGTCCATATTGGGTTAAATCCTGCTTTTAATCTAATGAGTGAAGCAGAAAGTTTACTTTTCTTACGAAACAACTTATTTAAATTGAAGCTTAATTATTTTCGACCCCTCTCGAATCCTAATAAGTTTCTTCATGGGCTTTTGGGTCATTTTAATCGGTTGAGAGATGAGGATATTATGCCTGAGGAGTACCTTAAATATGCAAATAGGCAAATGGCAAATAAACAAATCGCCCGAGAAGAGAAAGAGAAAACAATGGAACTGGCCAGGGCTTATCAGGCTTATGAGAAGCTAAAGGAAAAAGAGTCGGTGATGGATTTTGCTGGCCTGATTGCAGAGACATTAGAACTTTTTCGGAAAAGAAAAAATATATTGAGAGAATACCAAAAAAGATTTAAATATGTCCTGGTTGATGAATTTCAAGACACAAACATTGCCCAAAATGAGTTAGTTAATCTTTTGGCGGGCGAGGATAAAAATTTGACGGTGGTGGCTGATGATGATCAAAGTATATATAAATGGAGAGGGGCGGCGGTTTCAAATGTAATTCAGTTTAAAATCACTTATCCTGAAGCAAAGCTGGTGGTTTTGACCAAGAATTACCGGTCAACCCAGAAGATTTTGGACGCTGCTTTTAAATTGATTCAACATAATAATCCAGATCGGCTTGAAGTTAAGGAAAGGATTTCAAAAAAACTTAAATCAGTGAGGGGGATAAGAGGTAGTTTTCCTGAATTTATCCGCCGAGACAGGGTTGAGAATGAGGCTGAAGAGGTAGTAAAGAAAATTAAAAACCTGACCGTCCGGCAGGCGGGTTTAAAATTGCCCGTCCGCGACCGGACGAGGTCGGGAAAAAGGAAAAATTTAGAATACAAAGATATTGCAATTCTGGTGAGGGCAAATAATCATTCTGAGCCTTTTGTCCGGGCTCTGGCTCGTCATAGAATCCCCTACCAGTTTCTTGGACCTGGGCGGCTTTTTCGACAACCTGAAGTCAAAGATCTTGTTGCTTATCTTAAGGTTCTTTATAACTTTGAGGACAATGTGGCTTTTTACCGAATTTTGAACTTGGAGATTTTTGACTTGCCAGGCCGAGATATCGCAGCGCTACTTAATTTTTCCCGGAGAAAAAATCTTTCCCTTTTTGAGGCTTGTGAAATGGTTGTTTCGTTTTTGGAAAAAAAGTCTAATGAGGGTTTTTTGAGAATTTCTCAAAAAACAAAAGAAACTCTTGTAAAACTAGTGAAGATTGTTCATAGACATCTTAAGCTTATTCCTAAAGAAACAGCAGGTCAGATTCTTTACTATTTTTTGGTCGACACAGGGCTTTTGGAAAAGATGGCTCGATACAAAAGCGAAACTGACGAAAGAAGAGCACAAAATATTTCAAAATTTTTTGATAAACTGAGAAGTTATGAAGTTGATCATGAAAATGCTTCGGTTCACGCGATAGTAGATTGGATTACGCTGAAGATGGAGTTGGGAGAGTCGCCGTTGGCGACTGATGTTGATTGGATAGAAGAAAATAAAGTCAACATCTTGACCGTTCATTCGGCCAAGGGGCTTGAGTTTCCAGTGGTTTTTTTGGTCAATCTGGTGAGCCAGCGGTTTCCTACGGTCCACCGTCGGGAGCAAATACCAATCCCGGAAGCGCTTATTAAAGAAATCCTACCAGAAGGCGATTCCCATCTTCAAGAGGAACGGCGTCTTTTTTATGTAGGAATGACGAGAGCGAAGGACCTTTTGTTTTTTACGGCGGCCAACTATTATGGTGAAGGGAAGCGGGAGAAGAGAATTTCTCCTTTTGTTGTTGAAGTCTTAGGGAAGATTAAAGATCAAAAGAAAGAAGAAGATTCCCAGCTTTATCTTTTTGATTGGCCTAAAAAGGAAGAGGTTGAAGTTCCTGGATTGCGTCGAGCTCCAATTACTTATCTTTCTTATTCTCAAATCGAAACTTTTGACCGTTGTCCTTTGCAATATAAATATAAAAACGTTTTAAGGATTCCGGTTCCTAAACATTTTGCTGCCTCTTTTGGGTCAACAATTCATAACGTTTTAGCTGATTTTTATCGACTTCTGCTTGAGGGAAAGATCCCAACTAAAAAGGATTTGTTGTTATTGTACAAGGACCATTGGATCTCTGAGGGATATCCAACTAAACAAGATGAGAGAAAGTTTTTTAAAAAAGGAGGGCAGTATCTTAAAAAGTATTTTGATAAAGAGTTTGATCCGAAGACAAAAACGATTGCCGCGGAGAAAGACTTCAAAATACCAGTGACTTCTCGATTACGGGTTGGGGGGAGGATAGATAGGATTGATGAATTTTCTGATGGGTCAATTGAGATTGTTGATTATAAGACAGGAAGGGTTAAGGAACAAAAGCAAATTGATAAGGATCTGCAGATGACGCTTTATGCAATGGCGGCGGCAAGCCCGACTGGTTTAGGAAAGAAGCCCGAGGAGGTTAATTTGAGCCTTTACTTTTTTGAAGGAGAAAAAAAGATTTCGACAAAAAGAACTAAGAAGCAGTTGGGCCAGGCAAAAAAAGAAATACTTAAAAAAGCCAAGGAAATTGAGAAAAGCAGTTTTCCTCCTCGTCCGAGAGATCCTTTTCCTTGTAAGTTTTGTGAGTTTCGCTTAATTTGCGAAGCGTGGAGGTGAGACTCCGCTGAGGTTTAGGAGAAAAAACGTTTGCTAAAGCAGCCGGGATATTTGACTTCTTGACCGCCGAAGCTTTTTTTAAAATGGGAAAAGCCGAGCCAGTTTTTTTGGGGAAATCTTTCATCATAAATTCCTTCCATGTCAAAGATAGTTTTGCCGGCCTTTTTTGATTCTTTTATTGCTTCCCAAACAATAGGGTATTGAGCTAAAAGTTTTCTTCCCTCTTTGCTGGTGGCGGCTAAGTAGTAATAAGCGGCTTTGGGAGAATAGAGAATGACGGCGCCGGCGAGGGGTTTTTTGTTTTTATCGAGGGCTAAGAGTAAAAGAAAATTTTTTTTAAAAGTTTTTTCTAGAGCTTTTAAATGTTTTAGAGGGAAAGTAAAGAATCTGCCTAGACGACAATTTTTGCGTAAGAGTTGATGGAAAACTTTGATATCGTTTGATTCAATCCGCCCTCGCGAAATTCCACGGATGTAAGTCCGGGAATTGTCAGCTTTAATATCTACTTCGGCGGATTTCAGCTTCAATGAAGTGGATGGTAAGATTCCACTGGTGTAACCCCGTGAAGCTTCAATTATTTGAAGTGGGTGTTTTTGAGCTTTTTTGAGACAATACCTAGTGTCTTTTTTGAAGTTTTTGAAAATTTGTCTCTCGGTTTTCTCAAGATTAACCCAAATTGTTTTGGCGGGCAACATTGAATGTTTGTCTTGTTTGAAACCGGCGTCTTTGAAGAATCTGTCTGTTGTTTTTAGATCTGGTTCGATTTTGACAATTAGAGCTCTATGTTTCGCGGCCACTCTTTTAATTTTTTTGAGATCGATGACTTTGGGACGTTGGATTTTTATAAAAGAAAAGGGTAAGAGGGGGATTTTTTTGATAAAAACTTGAAGATTAAAATCGTTGATTTTTAAACTCTCTATTTTCCAGCCAATTTTCTTCAAGAAGTTGGCATAATTTTTGGTTTGGCGCAAATCGATCATCGGAAAAAGGCTTTGAAACGAAGGAATTTCCAGCGGAGTGAGTCGGCAATTTTAAAAAAGGGATAAGCGGTGTGATTGATTACTAGGTCATAACTGCCTAAAAACTCGATGAGATCGCCGCCGTAGCCCTCCTTGAAGCGGTGAAATCCTGCCCAAGGATCTCTGGGATTATAGTTGGGCCCGAGGCTCCCCCACATATCAAATTTTTTACAACCCATTCTTTTGCCAAATTTAATGACTTCCCACATAAGGAGATTTGAAGCCATTGTTTCTTTGTGCTTGGTGGTGGAGGCGCCGTAAGGGTAATATAAAACATTGTTGAAGATAAATAAAATCCAAGCAACAAGAATCTCTCCTTTATATTTGGCGAGCAAGAGGTGGGCGATGTTAGTACTTCTTAATGACCGCCACATTTTTTGGTGATATTCATCGTCATGATAATAGAATTTTTGTCTTTTGGCGGTTTCTTTTAAGATTTTAAGATACCAAGCGAAGGCTTTGTCTGAATTGTCTTTAAAGACTTCGACTTGCTTTTTTTGGGCTAGTCGGACATTGTATCTTGTTTTTGACTTCATCTGTTTTAACAGTTCATCTTCGGATTTAGTTAAATCGATTTCAAAAGTGAACTGGGTAAAAATTGGACGACCTTCCTTGCAGCCGTTGTCGAGGAGGAATTGGTGGATATTAGAAAAACCCCTTGGAAATTTTTTTTCTGAAATGGGGGTGCCAACATTGGGTTCGAGTTTGATCAAAATGCAATTTCTGTCTTTGCCTAATTTTTTTAAGGCATTAAGCATGGTTTTGTGGGGTAAAGGGCCTTTGGGAAAGTAGCCTAAGTAAAAATTGGTTTTGGGGAGAGGGTGAATGGTGATTTGATAACCTTCTTTAATTTTTTTGCCTTCAAAGAGACCAAGTCTGACGACACTAAGACCGGTTTTTTCTCGAAACTCTCCCCATTCCCAACTTTGAAGAGGATGAGTGACGATTTGGTCGAAATTTTTTCTTTCTGATTCAAAAACTTCTCTGACAATCATCTGAAATCTCTATTGCGACGAGTTGCAAATTCTTTTGTCCTCTATTTTACATTTCTAATTTCAGTTTTTAAATGCTCGGGAATGTCGGTGATGAATCGGGAAGGAGGATTGGAGGTTTTAAGACCAAAATAGAGTCTTTTTTGAGCATAAGTTAAGAAAAGTCTTTTTTTGGCTCGGGTCATACCGACATAACAAAGCCGGCGCTCTTCTTCTAATTCCTGAGAGTTTTGCATTGAGCGAGCATGAGGAAAGAGGCCTTCTTCCAGGCCGACTAAAAAAACGGCCTTAAATTCCAAGCCTTTGGCGGCATGAACGGTCATTAAGACAACCTGCTCGCCACCCCGCCCGGATCGAGGAGGCGCTTGCGGGCGAGCAGCGTTATTGGGCAATTGTTCTCGTTCAATGAGGGCGACGTTTTCTAAAAACTCATAAAGATTGGAAAATTCGGTGGCAACTGATCTTAGTTCCTTGATATTTTCAATTCTTGCAAGGTCTTTTGGGTTTTCTGGGTCAAATTTTTCAAGATAACCGGTGGTTTTGAGAATTTTGTCTAAAATTTCCACGGTAGTAAGTTTTGTGATGTTTTTTTGGGATTTTTTGAAATTTAAGAATTTTTCAAGCCTTTTTTTGCCTAATTTTTTAATTCTTTTGAGGCTAAGCTTGTCTTTGGGGTTGGACAAAAGGCGTAAGTAGGCAAGACAGTCCTTGATTTCCCGACGCTGATAGAATCTCACTCCACCAACGAGGACATAGGGGATGCCATTATGTAAAAAGGCTTCTTCAAAAACTCGAGATTGGGCATTAGTTCGGTAGAGAACAGCGGAATCAGAAAATTTTTGACAGGTTTTACTTTTTATTTCTGAGATGATGAAATTGGCCTCATCAAGCTCTGAACTGGCCTCAAAAATCCTGATTTTCTCCCCTGCTCCATTTTTGGTCCAAAGTTTAAGCACCGGGTGGGATTTGTTTTTTTGGATAACGTTGGTGGCGGCATCAAGAATTTTCTGGGTAGAGCGGTAGTTTTGTTCAAGATTGATAATTTTAAGGTCAGGANNTTCAAGATGTTTCTAAAATTTGCTCCACGAAACATGTAGATACTTTGAGAACAATCACCAACAACATACAGATTTCTCCAGCGCCCGGATAAGTATTTGGTTAGAACATATTGGGCGGTGTTGGTGTCTTGATATTCATCAACTAAGATGTGGTGGAATCTGTTTTGATAACTTTTTAAAATTTTAGGATGGGTATCAAAGAGCTTGACGGTTTTGAAGAGGAGATCGTCAAAGTCTAAGGCTTCATGTTTTTTTAAAATCTTTTGATATTCAAGGTAGATTCTGGCGACAGTTTTAAGAAAGTTTCCCCGAGCATATTGGGGGTATTCAGTGGCTGACAACAGTTCGTTTTTCGCTTCGGAGATGGTATTTAAAATTGGCCTGGGTCTAAATTTATCGGTAGAGATTTCTAAATTCGACATGGCTTCTTTCACGGCTTCAAGCTGGTCGGCCTGGTCATAGATAATAAAGGAGGGTGGAAGACTAATGTGTTTGCCTTCAAGACGCAAAATTCGAGCACAGAAACTGTGGAAGGTGCCGGCAAGAGGAGGAACTTGGCCAATAAGTTTTTTTAGTCTTTCTTTCATTTCGAAGGCGGCTTTGTTGGTAAAAGTAACTAATAAGATGTTTTCCGGATCAACGTCGAACTCTTTGATAAGATAAGCAATTCGATAGGCAATACACCTTGTTTTTCCTGAGCCGGCACCAGCTAAGATAAGCAGGGGGCCTGGGGTAAAAGTGACTGCCTCTTGTTGATTTTGGTTCAAATGGATTAAAATACTTCTGTTCACAGAGTTAATTTTATCACCGTTATATATAAAATTCATGAAGAAAAAGCGTCTAAAATTTGTTCTGAATAAAACAAGAAGAAGAATCTACAGGTTTTTGCCTTTTTTAAGAGGGGTTTTTTTGGCGCTGATGGTTTTGGTTTTTGTTTTTGCCCTTAGAGTTGGATCGAAGGGGGTTTTAAAAATTATCTCGGATTTAAGAAGGTCCGGCCTTCCGATAGTGACGAAAGAAATAGAGTTGAGACAAAAAAATGGCCGAACTAATATTTTGCTTTTAGGTCTTGAGGGCAATGGAGATGAGGAGAATTTGACTGATAGTCTAATTTTTGTTTCGGTGAAGCTGGAGAATAACAAGGTGATGTTGATTTCAATTCCGCGGGACCTTTGGGTGCCCTCAATGAAAGCAAAAGTAAACACTGCTTATCATTATGGAGAAAAGAAAAAGCCAGGCGGCGGGTTGATTCTGGCAAAAGCATCGGTTGAGGAGACTTTGGGCCAGCCGGTGCATTACGTCGTTTGTTTGGACTTTGATGGCTTCAAAAGGGCGGTTGATCTTTTGGGTGGAGTGGAGATTGAGGTTGAGAGAACGTTTGACGATTATAAGTATCCAATCCCGGGAAAGGAAGATGCTTATCCTGAAAGTACACGCTATGAACATCTTCATTTTGACACGGGGGAACAATTAATGGACGGGGAGAGGGCGTTGAAATATGTTCGCTCTCGTTATGCACAGGGCCCTGAGGGTTCTGATTTTGCCCGTTCGGCTCGACAACAGCGGTTTTTGTTAGCCTTTAAAAAGAAAGTTCTTTCAAGGGAAACTTTTTTAAACCCTAAAAAAATAGTGGAGTTGGTGAAAACATTTGGTGATTCGGTTGACATGGATATCCCCCTAGAGGCTTATGCTCCTTTTTTGAAGCTCTTTCTGGAGGTCAAACAAGCGAACATTAAAAAAGCGATTTTGAACTCGGGTGAAGGAGGAAATGGAGGGGTGCTATATGAGCCTGAGACGGAAGAATATGACGACCAATTCGTCCTGATGCCGAAAAATGATGATTGGAAAGTGGTTAAAGATTATGTGGTTAGTCTTCTCAATTAAATTTATTAAGTAATAAAACTCCCCATAAATTAACTAAAACGCTTAAGAATACAAGGAAGACAACAAACCATTTGGGAAGTTTTTGGGCGGTCTTGGCGAATAAGATTAGTAAAAAGGGCAGGTAATCTAAAGAGAATCGATAGCCAAATTGAGAAGAGCCTCCTGATCCATGCAGAAGAGAAGGAGCAGCCAAAAAGGCGACAGTTAAAAAAGAAAAGAAGATAATTTTTTTCTTAATAAAAAAAGCTCTTGGTAAAATTAAAAAGGCTGGGGTGGTTAGCCAAATTGCCATGCCAAAAAGGGTAGGAAGAACAAAGGGGGCCTTTTTTATAACGTTTGGGAATGACCAAAAAATCAATTTAAGATTTCTGGGAACGTAGCTTAGGCTAAAAATTCCTTCTTGATACCAGGACTCATTTAGAACATTAGGAATGAGGGTGTATCCCCTATCCCACAAACTTTCAAATCTTAAAAGATTATAAAGACTATTAAGAATCAGAAAAACAATTATGGGGGCCGAGAGTTTTAAACAGTTTTTTAATTTTTGTTTCAGGCTAATCTTTTGAGTAAAAATAAAGGAGATAAAGAAAACAGCAGTAAGGATAGTTGGCAGTCTTGTCCAATAAGAGCACCCGACAAAAAACCCGACAAGAAGAAGTCTTTTCTTGCCGAAGGACTCATTTAAGGCCATTAAAACAAAAGTAACGGAAATGATGTGGGCTAAATACCAATAAGAGCCAACACTGGATAAATACCAATGGTTGGTTCCAAGGGCTAAAAGTAAGGAAGAGATAAGAGCGATAGGTTGTTTAACTTTAATTTTTGTTAGTAAAAGGTATAAAAGAACTGGATTGAGGGCACCAAAGAAAAAGGAAATAATGGGTTGAGGAAAGTTTTTTCCAAAGAGAGCAACTAGAGGCATGAGGATAATGGCTGGGATTGGGGGCGAGACAGGAAAATGTTTGTCTTTAAAATTGGCTGCTTCTAAAAAGGGTTGATAATCCAAAAAATGCAATTGCCCGTGTAAAAAAGAGTCGGCTAATCTTACATAATGATTCCAAGGGGTGGGGGTTTTTTCCTTAGATAAAAAATAAATGAAAAAAGTTATCAAAAAAAGAAAGAGAGTAATTTTATATTTTTGAACTTTTTTTACCATCCGAGTTTTCTTCCCCAATAGACACCAAAATAATTACTGACAACACTGAAAACCAGCAAGAAAATTACCCAGAAATTTATCTTTTTGGGCAGGCCGTCGGATAAGATAATAAGCAAAAATGGCAGGGGGTCGATAAGAAATCGGTAGCCAAATTGAACCCAGCCCTGAGTATAGTGAAAAAAGATGGGAATAAAAATAAAAAGAGAAGCAATGAGGCTGCGAAAAATTAACTTTTTTTTAAAATTGGCTTTAAGAAGATATAGAAACAACGGGCTGGTTAGAAGGATGCTCATGCCGTATGGCGAGGGTTTAAAGAAGGGAAACTTTTGAATTTTTTCTGGTAGGAGAAAAAATAAAGTGACTAAGTGAGCGGGGATGTTTCTTGGATCAAGATAGCCAAAGTATTTAAATTCAGGAGACCAAAGTTTAAAAATATGATAAGGATAGGGAGAATGGCTATATGCTTGGTAAAGTTGAACATAGCCTTCTTCAAAGAGATTGCCAAAACGTAAAAAGTTATAAATAAGCTGGAGAAAAAACAACGGCAAGAGGCCAGAAAGAAATTTTAGAAAATTAGTTCTTTTGTTTTTTTTAAAGAAAAAAGGGAGGAAAAAAATTCCAGCTAGTAAGGTGGGGTGGCGAGACAGGGTGGCCGCTCCCAAAAAAAGACCGGCTAGGAAGAAATTTTTTTTGTGCAAGAAAAAAATTAAGGACAAAAAGAGAAAAAAATTGGCGCAGATTAAGGCATAAAACCAGGTGGTGCCAATGGCGGCAGAGTACCAAACAACAGTTCCGAAACCATAGAAAAGGTAGAGAATTATCCTTTGCCGTATCTTTTGTTTCTTGAAGAGAAGAAAAACTAAAACACTGTTTGCGCTGGCGATGAGCATGGAAAAATATGGCAGTTTGGTGGCGGTGCCAAAAATGGCAACGACGGGCATGAGTAAAATTGCCGGGGCTGGTGGAAAGGGAATAAAAGATTTTCCTTGGAATTTAATAACATCGACATAAAAGTCTGGAAAATTTTGAATATCTAACCTCAGATTCAAAAAGGCATCGGCTAAATAGACATAATGTTTGTACCAATCAAGAGGTTTGGGGTTGGAAAGAAAGTAAATAAGGAAAGTAAATAAAAAAATCGAGAAAATGACGTAAGATCTTGTTGATTTCAATTTCATCTGTTTTTGTTTGTTAATTATATAAAATAGAAGCATAAAAAAATAAAAGAAAGTATAAGAAGGATGTAAAGAATCATTGAAGGAGAAGGGGGGGGTATATTAAAATTGGCTTTGATGAGAAGAGAGGGAAAAGATAATAGATTTCTTTATTTAATTTTAATTTTGGGTTTTTTGCTACGGGTTTTGCTTTCATCGAGGGGAACCTACATGGCAGATTTTAATTCTTGGATTGGGTGGAGTAATCGACTGGTAGAAGTAGGGTTTGAAAAATTTTATGAATCTTGGTGTGATTATCTTCCGGGGTACTTGTATGTCTTGTGGATTTTGGGGAAACTCAAAAGTTTTTTTGAAATTTTTTCTTTGGGTGTTTCTAATTTTTTGCTTTTTAAATTCCCATCGATTTTGGCTGATCTTATTACGGGGTATCTCATCTACAAAATCGCTAGTAGTTTTGCCAGTAAGAAAAAGGCGCTTTTGGCTACAAGTCTTTATGTTTTTAATCCGGCAATTATTTTTAACTCAACACTTTGGGGGCAAGCAGACAGTGTTTTTACTCTTTTTTTGTTTACTTTTTTTTATTTTTTAATTAATGAGAAATCTAATTGGTCGGCAGTTTTTTGGGCACTGGCAAGTATTACTAAGCCCCAAGGATTGCTTTTTGGGGGATTAGTTCCTTTTTTTCTTGGGGGCAAAAGCAAGTTATTAAAGACGCTTAGGTTTTTTGTTTTAGCTTTGGTGGTTTTTTTTGGATCATTTTTACCTTTTTCAAATAATCTTGACCTTGTTGGATTGGTACTTCAACGATTTAAAGTGACTTTAGGACAATATCCTTACACTTCTTTAAACGCTTTTAATTTTTGGGCTTTTTTTGACAAAATGTGGTTTAATGATAAGTTTTTGTTTTTGAAAATTCCTTTGCAGACGTGGGGGCTGGGACTTTTTGTTGTTTTCTATCTTTTGATTGTTGGTATTTTTTGGAAGAAAGGGGGTCAAGTTTTAAGAAGGGGGCTTTGGACGTTTGCATTTTTATCTTTGGCAAGTTTTCTTTTTTTAACCCGAGTTCATGAAAGACATCTTTTTCCTTTATTTGCTTTTTTAACTCCCTTGGCGGTTATTGATTTTTTTGTTTTTTTGGCTTTAGGGTTTTTCTCGATGTTTCATGTTTTGAATTTGTCTTATGCTTATGTTTGGTTAACTAAAAATTTTTATCAAATTTTCTCCCACTCAATGATTTCTATTGTCTCTTTTTCGGCTATTTTGGTTTTTTTTCTTTTGCTTTTATATTTTTATCAACAAAGAAGATTTTCTTTTCCAAAACTAAAGCTCTCAGAATTGGGTAGATTTTTAAAAGAGCTTTTTAAAAAAAAGGGGTTGATCAAGGAAGAAAAAATAGAGCCTCGAAAGATAAAGTTGATGCTTTTTTTAATCATTGTTTTTGTTTTTCTGACTAGAATAGTCAATCTCTCCCACCCGCAACGACATATTTTTGATGAGGTCTATCATGCGTTTACGGCTCAAGAGATGTTGAAGGGAAATGTGGCGGCATGGGAGTGGTGGAATCCCTCCCCTGAGGGTTTTGCTTATGAATGGACCCACCCGCCATTGGCTAAACTTTTAATGGTTTTCTTTATGATTATTTTTAATTCTAATTCTTTCGGCTGGCGGGTGGGGTCGGCTGTTTTTGGAGTGGGGACGGTAATTTTTACCTATCTTTTAGCAAAAAGATTGTTTAAGAGTGAGAAAATTGCTCTTTTATCTTGCGCGCTTTTGAGCTTTGAGGGATTATTTTTGGTGATGTCAAGAATCGGGATGGCAGATAGTTATTTCTTGTTTTTTAGTCTATTAACGATCTTTTTGGCGGTAGAGAAAAAGTTTGTTCTCTCGGGAATGGCTTTGGGGTTAACAGCGGCCACTAAATGGACAGGGATCTATCTTTTGCCGGTCTTGGGGTTGATTTATCTTTATAGCCTTTATCAAAGAGAGAATGGGTCTTTTGTTGGATTTAAAAAATGGCTTCTTTTTGCAGGCAGTTATTTTTTAATCCCGGTGGGTATTTATCTCTTGGTTTATACACCATTTTTATTAACCCATTCATTCTTAAAATTTGTTGAGTTACAAAAACAGATGTGGTGGTATCATACTCGTCTTGAAGCCACCCATGCTTATCAGTCGGCAGCCTACACCTGGCCAATTTTATATCGGCCGGTTTGGCTTTATGTTAAATATGGAGAAAAGACAATTGAAAATATCTATGCTTTGGGGAATCCAATTATTTTTTGGAGTGGCTTGGTGACTATCCCCTATTTGATTCTCAAGATTATAAAAAAGAGGAATTTTAGTCTTTTGATTCTTTTAGGATTGTATTTTTCCTTTTGGATGCCGTGGGTTTTTTCTCCAAGAATTATGTTTCTTTACCACTATCTTCCGGCAGTTCCGTTTTTGTGTATGGCGATTGCTTGGGGCTTGGTGAAAGTGGGAAGAAGAAAAGATTTGAAACCACTTGTTTTTCTTTATTTGTTTCTAATAATGACAGTGTTTATCTTTTTTTATCCGCACCTGACAGGCATCAAAGTTCCTCTTTGGTTAAATAAGCTCTATTATTGGTTTCCTTCTTGGAAGTAAATTTTTTTAGAGTAAGAGGCCCAGAAGGAGCAGAATCGCACCCCCAATAGCAGAAAGAAGAGTGGGAGAAATTATACCTGCTTCGGGAACAGTGATAGGTGTGGCTTCAGGTTGAGGTGTAGCAGTAGCTTTAGCAATTTGGGTTGGAGTAGACGTGGGTGATTCGGGCGGTGTGGTGGGAGTAGGACAAGTGCAATCTTCTTCTTCGGGACATTCGGGATTAACACAGACGTTGTCCGAGCAGACTAAGTCTCCTGGACACTCGCTGTCGGATTCACAATATTCGTAGCACTCGGGTACGGGAGTGGGAGTGGGAGTGGGAGTGGGAGTGGGGGTGGGGGTGGGGGTGGGGGTGGGGGTGGGAGTGGGGGTAGCAGAAATGTCAAAAGTAAGCCGACAGACCATGGTTTCCGCGGGTGGTTCCTCAGCTCTGGGTTTTGATTCGGGTGCAGTGGGGGCAACTGGTTTTTGGCCAATTTGGTAAAGCTTTATGGCGGTCACGACAGCAATTACAGCCAGGGTAATGGTGGCGATAAAGACTAAAATAAGGCCTAAATTTTTCTTCATTTTTGTTTTTCAAAAAGAATTTTTGGGGAATTCTTTACATATTGGCTTTCCCCCACTGGGTGCATTTGGTTGAGTCTTCGCTGATACAGACGCGGCATTGAACCCTGTATTTTCCGTATTTAAGAATTTTATAATTAATTCCAGGATCGTTCTTGGGTTTTTGGCCAATTATCTTCCAGTCTCCCCAGTCGTCCTGATCAGCCGGCTTAATTTTGACCCTGTATTCAAAGTGATTAATTTGGCGATTTATTCCTTTTCCTTGACATTTAAAGATTGCGGTATCACCTTTTTTTAGCTCTGCGGTGTCAGGATCACTTAAAAGATCCAAACATTGTACCTCTGGAGAGGGGGTTGGAGTGGGTGGAGGCTTATCTTCACAGGCGGCAACCCAGCAGTCATCGGAGCCATCGTTTGGCCATCCTTGGCTGTTTTTATCGGGACAACTGCCAATTTTTCTTGGTTTGCAGCTGGTGCGACAGAGTCTTTTGTCGCAGTCCGGAACTTCTTTAACACATTCTCCTTCAGCATTTTCGTCACAGTCTTCAGGACATTCGTTATATGGCTCGCTTCTTGAGCATGTTTTTATTTTTGTCCCATAACAGCCGAGCTCTAAATAACAGCAGCGACTACATTCCTCGTTTGGCCCCAAAGCTAAAGATTCTTCAGGGGTTACTTTTTTTTCTTTTTGAGCTAATCTTTGGCTGACAAAAATTACAGAGAGTCCTAATCCTAAAACCAGAATCATGGCCAGCCCTAAAAATAAAGTTTTTTTTGACATACAGTTTATTAATTACTCTTGTTCTTCTCCGGCGGTGAAACTAAAGGCGTGATCTGGTTCGTCGTAGCCAAACTCATAGCCACTGCTCTCATTATAGACACTGATAATAAAATAGTATTTTCCCCCAGGTGTAAGATCTTTTAAAACAAACTCGTGGTCTGTGCTTTTAGGCAGGGAGCTCCATTTTTCATTTTCAGGATTATATTCGACCCCTTCTTCTTCCATGAGTAGATAATTCCAGTCGGAATCAGGAGAAAAGCCTAGTTTTGATCTAACTGGGATTTGTGTCTCAAAGGAGATTTTAACTTGAGTGTTGGAGGGGTTTTGGATATTTAAATTTTGAGGAAAAAGTTTTTTTTCTTGGGGAGAATAGGTTTCATTTTCCCTATATAAAATCCAGGCCATTGGTTTTTCTACTTTTGCCCGAGGGACAAAAGCGGTTCTTTTTTGTAAAAGAATGAGGGCGGCGGGCAAAGTAACAATCATTAATAAAACCCCTAAGACCAAACCCGGGCCCTTTAGGGATTTTGTTTTCTTGGGCAGGACAACAGTTGGTTCGTCGATTTTTGGAGGGGTTTTTTCTTCTTGGGGCTGATCTTGGGGAGAAGGAGGTTGTTGTGGAGGCTGGGGTGAGGAGGGAGGCGGGGATGAGGGTGATGGCGAGGGAGGGGAAGGTTGAGGGGGTTGAACGGGAGGAGGTTCAGGTTTTGGCTCAGGACCGGTTTGGGGTTGAGGTGGAGTTGGCTCTTGAGCCGGAGGGCTTTTTTGACTTTCATCAGAAATGCCGACAATAACAGGATCTTTGCCGGGGGAATTAGAGGGAGTGGTGTCACTCATTGATTATCTCCTTTGTCCCATTATGAACGGTGGAGCTGATAACTGTCAAGGGATGTTTGTTTTTTTGAGATTGATTTCCTTTATGGTTTCTCTTATCTCTTGTTCGACTCGAGGACCTTTGAAAAGTTGGTAATGCGAGAGAGCTTCTTCTGGTTTGCCCATTTGTCTTAGAGTTTCACCTAAATGAAAGTGGGCGGAGGGATAATTTTTTTTTAAAGAAAGTGCTTTTTCAAAACTTTCTTTTGCTTTTTCAAGCTCGCCGAGATCAAGATAACCCTGCCCCAACGAATCCCATCCAGTGGGCCAACTGCTTTCATATTCTAAGCGTTTTTTGGCAGCCCAAATGGATTTTTTAACATAGCTTGGATCTAACTTTGAGAGTCTAAAATAGAATCTTGCAAAATTGGCGTAATTGACAGGATCATGGGAATCGGTAAGGATGGCTTTTTCAATAGTCTCGAAGGTTTTTTGGGCCCAGATTTGGTTTTTTGGAGAAATATCAACCTTGGCCACTCCCTCAAGGTGGGTTTCACCGGAAAGGTTGAAATAACAATCAGCCAAGAGTCGGTGGTACACAGAGTAAAGTGGGTTTAGACTTAGACCTTTTGAGGCCAGATCACAACTGATTGGGCCTGTCTTTTTAAGGGAGGAGGCAATTAAATTGTCGGCGAGAGCGAATTTTGCAAGAAAAAAAGCGCCAAAGACAAAAAGCAAGATGGCTAAAATTTTTTGGACGGGCAGTAATTTTCTCATTTTAAGATAATCGTTTAAATTAATCTGAATTTTTTTAACCAAGGCTTTTTTTTGGGTTAAGCTCCAAACAGACGACAAGAGAACAAAGAATAAGATTTGAGAATAAATAATCTGGAGGGAGTAAAAAGAAACAATTAAAAAGATAACAAGAGATCCTAAAACTGTTAGGGAAAGAGTTTCATCCCTTGATCCTCTTTTGCTAGCGAAGAAGGTTTTTATCAAGTTGAAGAGAGCCCAAGAAATAACCAAGAAGAAACTTAAAAAGCCCAAGATTCCAGTTTTGGCTAAGAGATCTAAATATAAATTGCGAGCATTGTAGGTCTTNNTCGTTTTCTATCTGGTTTAACCAGGGATCTCTGTATCGGCCATAATAGTAGTAAAGATTCTCTGGACCAACACCTAATAAGGGTCGGGTTTTAAAAACTTCCCAGGTTCCTTTCCACTCGGCAAATCTTATTTTGGCGGTATTTTTTTCGGGAGGAGCAGTGAAGGTTGATTTAATTCTTGAGATGAACGGTTTTCTGAAGAGAATCAAGAGAGTTAATAAAAAAATAAAAACTCCAAGTGTTTTTAAATTAAGCTTTAAGGGTTTTTTCTTTTTATTTTTAAAAATCTTGACTAACCAAACTAAAAAAACCAAAGATGAGGAGATAAGAATTGCTAACCAGACCCCTCGAGAAAAGGTGATAAGAAGGCCAGCGAAGATGAGAAGAAAGCAAAGAAAAAAAATCAAACGGTTGATAGTTTTTTTACTTTTTAGAAATAAAAACAAAGAAAAGGGCAAGACTAAAGAAAGATAAAATCCCAAATAAATCGGTTGGCCGAGAGTGGAGCCAACTCTGATGATTTTTGAAAATGATAAGCTCTTGCTTATAGAGAAGTATTGATAAAGAGCATAAGCGGCAACAAGGGTGGCGCCGGAAGTTAAAAAAATTAGGAAATTCAATCGCCATTGATCTTTTATTAGCCTTCTTGAGAGCAACAGGTAAAGGAAGAGTAGAAAAAGAAGGGTTATGAAGCTCATAACCCAACTGTCGTAGAGACCTAAAAAGGCAGTCTTGGGATTGAGGGCAAAAACAGATGATAAAAAATAAATTCCTAAGAAAAGGATAAGAAGGATATCAAGAGATGAAATCTTTATTGTGAGGCGACTTTTGGAGGAAAGGCTTAAGACTTTTAAGGAGAGAATTAATATGATTAGCAGATAAAAAATTAAAAGTTTGGGAAATTCAAACCAGTTGAGAAAAAGGGGGGAGAACACAACAGGAATAAAGCCGATAATTAAATAGAACGAAAGGTCAATTAGGAAACCTTTTGGTAAAAATCTCATTCCAGTTAATCTTGGCAAAAATGATGCCAAAACTGAAGATCAAGACCCCGGTAAAAAAGACAAGCAGGGTGGGAAGAAAAAGCCCGGAGTCGGGAACGCCTTCTTCAGTAGAGGGCATCTTAGTTCTGCCATTATCGGTGGCGACGGGAGTGGCTGAGGGAGTGGAGGTGGCTGAAGGACTGGATTCGAAACTGGGAAGATCGTTTTCTTCGGCAGCTAAAACAGAAAAATTTCTGGTAATCTTGTGGATAATTCCTTCGGCATCGGTGTAAGAGGCGGTAATTGTGTGTTCGCCGGGAGGAAGATTTTCGGGAACAGCCCAGTTCCAGTTTCCATCCTGGTCAGTGATGGCTTCTCCGCTTTGAATACTAGGCGACTCAATGGTAATAGAAATCCTTGCTCCTGGTGAACCAGTGCCTAGGACTTCTGGTTTTTGGGTACTAATTTTTTCATTGAGTGAGGGGCTGATAATGGTTAATTCGCCTGAAGGTGAGCTTTCAGTTAGGCCTGTAATTGTTTTGAAAGAGAATTTGGAATCAGGCGGAGTGGCTGATCCGGTGGTTTCTGCTTGTTGTTGAAGGGCGTTCTCGTCTTCGCTTCCTGGTTCAACTGGGCCTTGTTGTTCTCTAAAGTCATAACTTTTTCCCAAGACAATGGTTGGGATAGGGTTATCGAATTTGGTGGTGGTGACAGCAGTGGCTGTGTCCAAGCCTGGTCCTGCCTGAACAAAAATGTCTTCAACGGTGGCTTCTTTGTCATAAGTGACGTAAGAGGCAAGGTCTTCAGTCCTGGCGTTTGATAAGACGATAACAAAGCTGCCTGAACTAGTAACAAAGGATGAGAGGGGGGCGGCCGAGGGTAATTTTAGATAAACAAGGGCCCCCTCGGCGGGAGTGCCGTCTGGTTTGAGAACGGTGCCCTGAGCAAGGTCAGAAGCGGGATTTTTGGGAAGAGCGGAGCCGGTGTTAACTTCGAAGGGTTTACCTTGGTTGTCGTAGAGGGTGCCGGAGCCAATTTTAAAATAATACTTGGTTTGGGGTTTGAGGCCAACAACTTCAACATAATGGGTGATCATGGATTTTTCTTCCGAGGGATCTCTGAGATCAGGAGCCCTGAACTTTAAGGAGGTTGTTTCTCCGTAAACAACGAAACCGATAATTGGTTTTTGGGTCGTCCAAGAGAGGGTAAAGGAGCTCTCTGAAATATTGGTGATTTTTACATTTTCAGGCTCTACCCCTTGTTCTGCTTTTAAAAACCACTGTTGGGCCTTTTGGACCAAAAAAACTCCAGCAAGAAGACCAAAGAGTAAAACGACAATGCCAATTAAAGTAGGAATTTTTCTTTCTTTTTTTATTCTTCCTCCAAAGGTTCTTCTAAATCTGCCGAGGAGGTACTGGGAATTTCTGTCTCCTCCTTTTTTTGTCTTAAGATGCCAAGCTCGTCACTGGTGATTGTTTCCCTTGACTTTAACTTAATTAAAAGATCGCTGTCAATTGAAGGATCTAGAGGGGCAATCTGTTGTTTTAGTACTTTGGGGATTTCGGTTTTGGTTAAAGCTCGATAGACGTCAAAGGCAATCCAGGAAATAATAGCTAGAAAAGTCAGAATCGACAAAACAAGGACATCTTTTTGAATTTTTCTTTTCTTCATCTTTTTTGATAGAAAATATTGCCTTTTAGGGCAAGGTTCCAGACTTGATCTTTTTCAAGGGAGAGAGAAAATGTTTTTATTTGAATGATTCTTCTGAAGTTCTCCAGGGTTTCTAAAAACTTCCTTAAGTCAGTGAGCGGGCCAGAAACTTGGAGAGAGAAGTTGTTTTCCTTGTAATCTTGGTTTGTCTGGGGGGTTTCTTTTGCTTTTTCTTTTTCAAAAAAGATTACAGGAGAGAAAGAAAGCAGATTTGTTTTCAAATTATTTTTTCTGATCATAACTTCTAATTGATTAATAAAGGGGGCAAGGTTAGGTTTTGGGGATAGGGCTTCATCCAAAAGATAAAGATCGTCTGAGATCAGGAGGAGTTCGCTTTGGGCTTGGGTGAGGGAATTAATTTTTTTCTGAAGTTTTTGATTAACTTCTCTTTTGTCTTTAATTTCTTTTACAAGAGAAGCAATGGTGGTGAGGGTTGGTTTGATGGCAAAAAAGCCAAAAAAGGAGATGGTCAGGAGAGAAAGAATCAAGCCAGCGTAGACTCTGACATCTTCTCTTTTTTTATATATTTCTTTAATCTGAGCAAGATGTTTTTGATAGCGTAAGTAGCCAGTTTTGATTTCTAGAGCCATGTTTTTTAAGTTGAGGAAAAATTTGCTTTGAGAGAAAACTCAATATTTTTGCCTTCTTTTTCTTGCCAAGAAACCCGATCGACGTTTACTTTTGAGAACATAGCTGCGGTTTTGAAATTTTGGACCATTTTTTGATAGATGTTTTCGGACGGCGCCTTGGCTTCAAGACGTAGGTTTTCTTTGGTGATTGAAAGGTCAAGAATTTCGACTCCGCCGGGAGTGAGGGTGTCGAGGTAATTTAAGATAGCGTCGGACTTTAATTGTTCTTTTTCCAGTGAGTTAACGAGTTTCAAGTTGTTTTGAATCGCTCTAAACTCGTCTTCAAGTTCTTTTGAAGACTCGATAATAATTTGTTTCTGTTCGATCTCCTCGTAGAGATCGGTTAAATCTCGATCAAATTTGAACCGGGACAAGAAAGACAAAATAACCACAAGTTCGGTGCCAATGACGATATAGCGACCAAAAGAGAGAGCCCATTTTAAGAATTTGCCTAAAGGAGTTCTTTCAAACTCGTCTTGGGATAAGAGGTTAATTGAATGTTGAGCAGGCATAGAAACAATGGCCTTTAAAACAGAAAGGCTTGGTTTTAAGTATACTGGTAAATTTGGGATTTTGTAAAGAGATATAGCAAAGATAATTTATCTTAGAGAGAAGATGGGCTCAATGGGAACACGGGGGATCTAGGATTTTTTGGAAGTTTTTTTACGTTTGGAGGATCTTGATCTTTTGGACTGTTCGGGTTTTGTTTTTTGGAGAAGTTTTGCCAGCCGTGATTTTAGTCTTGAGGCCTTGTTTTTTTTAAAAATATTTTTTTTGGCGGCGCGGTCGATGAGACGATAGACAACTTTGAGGCGATCGGGGGTGGGGTCTTTCCGAAAGTCAATAATTGCCCTCCTGGCCCTGGTCATTACAGGTTTATTTCTTTGGGTTTTTTTCTTGTCTTGGGCCAATTTTTTCTTGGCGGATTTAGTGACTGGCATTCAAGAAAGTTTAACAAACTCTTGTTCAATTCTCAACTGGTTGTTATACTCAAGGCTGAAGATGCGAAATTTTTTAAAAAACTCTACTAATCTTTTAACTTATAAACAAACTGGTATTTTGTCGGCGGCACTTATTATTATGGTGGCAGTTTTTGCTTCTGGAACTTTGGGGATTTTGAAAAACAGATTGCTGGCAGGAACTTTTTTTGGAGGTAATGAGTGGCAACTTGACGTTTATTTTGCTGCTTTCCGATTGCCGGATATGATTTTTCAACTTTTGGTAACCGGGTCCTTGTCAGCAGCATTTATCCCGGTTTTCTCAGGATTACTTGAAGGAAGGCAAAAAAAAGCATATCAGGTTGCCTCCTCGGTAATAAATATTGGGCTTTTGCTTTTTTTAGTTTTTTCGGGAATAATTTTCATTTTTGCTAAACCTTTTTCGGAATTGATTGCTCAGGGGTTCTCAGCGGAGAAAATTTTACTGATGGTCAGGTTAACACGAATTATGTTGGTGGCGCAGCTTTTTTTTATAGTCTCTAATTTTTTTACGGGGATTATTCAATCACACCAAAGATTTCTAATACCGGCTTTTGCGCCAGTAGCTTACAATTTGGGAATTATTTTTGGGATTATGGCTCTTTCGCCAACTCTGGGTATTTATGGACCGACGATTGGAGTGGTGGTTGGGGCTTTTTTGCATTTTATTATTCAGCTTCCTTTAGCCTTTAAGCTTGGGTTTGGATATTCGTTTTTATTCGATATTAAAAATAAGTTTGTCCGGGAAATAGGAAGATTGATGTTGCCACGGACAATTGCTTTAGCGGTGTCTCAAATTGATTTGACAAATGATGTTTTTTTGGCTTCGATGATGACAGCGGGAAGTTTGGCGATTTTTTATTTTGCTCAGAACTTGATGCTTTTACCGGTAAGGCTTTTTGGGGCGACGATAGGTCAAGCTTCTTTGCCGGCCTTGTCGCGGGAGCATGCTAAAAAAGATCTTGAAAATTTTAAAAAAATTCTTCTATCTTCCTTGAGACAGATTCTTTATTTAACCCTTTTGGCCAGTACTATTTTGATAATTTTGAGGGTGCCGGTGGTTCGAATTGCTTTTGGGGCTAAGAAATTTACTTGGAAGGCGACAATTTTGACGGGCAAGACATTGGCGTTTTTTGCAATTTCAATTTTTGCTCAGGCCCTAATACATCTTTTGGCAAGAGCTTTTTATGCGCTTCATGATACAAAGACTCCGTTGGTAATTAGTGTGTTTACAATTGCTTTGAATGTTGTTTTGAGTTTATTTTTTACCTTTGTTTTAAAGTTGGCGGTTTTTGGTCTGGCACTGGCAACTTCAATTGCTAGTATTACTAACGCTTGTTTTTTGATGTTGAAATTGTCCAGAAAAGTGGGTGGTTTTTCTCATGAGAGTTTTACAAAGCCGGTTGTAAAAATTTTTATGGCAGCGTTTTCGACTGCTTTTGCCTTGTATATACCAATGAAGTTTTTGGATCGTTATATTTTGGATACAACGAGAACGGTAAACCTGGTTATTCTGACAGTGGTGGCGACAGCCTCAGGAGCAGGAGTGTATCTTTTAATGTCATGGCTACTAAAGATAAGAGAGCTTCAGGCGTTGATTAAACTTTTTTATAAGTTTAAAAATTGGCAAAAGGCTTTGGAAGAACAAGAACCTTCGGGCCCTTTGGGGACGCTTTCCCAGACAGAGGTTACAGAAAGAGCCTCGGAACCGACGACATAAATTCGATACTAGGATATTGGGATATTAGGATACGAGGATACTAATAAATTAATCTAATTTCTAATTGACTTAAATAACTATGGATCAGAATAGGATTAGGAATTTTTGTATTATTGCTCATATTAACCATGGCAAGTCGACTTTGGCCGATAGATTTCTGGAGTTAACAGGAGCTGTTTCTCCATCTAAATTTACTGATCAGTTTTTGGATACAAATCCAATTGAAAGAGAGCGAGGAATTACGATTAAGCTGGCGCCGGTGAGAATGATTTATTCTGCCCTGCCTGCCGCCCGCCTGCCGGACGGGCAGAGCAGGCAAGATTATGTTTTGAATCTTATTGATACGCCGGGGCATATTGATTTTTCTTATGAAGTTTCTCGCTCCTTGGCGGCTTGTGAGGGGATAATTCTTTTGGTTGATGCGGCTTCAGGAATTCAGGCCCAGACAGTGAGTAATTTTTATTTGGCTAAAGAGCAGGGATTGAAAATAGTTCCAGTAGTGAACAAGATTGATCTTGAGAGCGCGGAAATCAAAAAAACAGTCCGGGAACTTAAGAAGACATTTGGGTTTGGGGGGGGCGAGATTTTTTTGGCGAGTGCTAAAACTGGAGAGGGGGTTGAGGGGATTTTAAAAAAGGTCGTGGAAGATATTCCTGCGCCGGGTGGGGATCCTGAGGCTCCTTTTAGGGCGCTTGTTTTTAATTCTTTTTTTCACCCCCATAAGGGAATCGTGGTGTCAGTTAAAGTGGTTGATGGTTCGATTGAGACAAAGGCGTCTATTTGCTTTATGGCAACGAGGGCAGAGACAAAAATCCAAGAAGTGGGTTTTTTTACGCCAGAATTAAAAGCTCAGAAAGTCTTAAAAACTGGAGAGGTTGGATATATCGCTACAGGTCTTAAAGACGTAACTGGTTGTCGGGTGGGCGACAC
>JABAOC010002572.1_pt2 | contig 48033 bp, 46 predicted proteins | sample 7062161 | NCBI WGS metagenome assembly JABAOC01 (sample SAMN14538625, study PRJNA623070) | marine sediment metagenome | biome: marine biome [ENVO:00000428]; feature: marine pelagic biome [ENVO:01000023]; material: deep marine sediment [ENVO:00002113] | place: India: Gulf of Khambhat ... | reverse complement strand
CAGAGCTGGTCTCCAGATGGAAATTTGAAGCATAGAGATGCTCAATCCGACCGCTAAGGCATCGATACTGGTGGCGACTGAGAGCATAACCATCGAGAAACCCTTCGTCGGATCGTTTAAATTGATTTCATGGTCATCCGATTTTAATGCACCGAGATTCATTCGAATACCAACGATAAATAGCAGAAAAAAAGCGACCCAATGATCAACCTTTTCGATCAAATGGTATACCGTCGATCCGATACTCCATCCGATAATAGGCATCATTGCCTGAAATAAGCTAAAATGCCATGCCAAACGAAAAGTCTGACGACCAGTGACTTTTTTTAAAGACACCCCAGTAGCCACAGCAACAGCAAATGCATCCATCGCTAATGCAACAGCAATCAAAAGAATGGTGATGTTATCTATTTCCTCTCTCCTCTAATACTGTGACTCAAAACACAACTGGCAAAATTTTTAATCCTGGTGTGCAAAAATAAATAAAGTGTATTTCTATGCTATTTTAGGATTAATAAAAACAACAGTGGAACAGATTTAAGAATTCCAATAAATTTTTTCTCACCTGCCTTAATTCACGGTAAAATAAAAAAACCACTAGGGGTAAAAATACAGAAAATACTCCGCCTAAGACCATAGGCTATCAAAACATAATTGCGGCATTATCATTACTCAAGTTCATCCCGCTGCCTATTCCATTTTACCCAGTCGTCTTCTTTGTCAATTTGTTGGTTAATTTTTGATTTATGATATTTTCCATCTGGACGCACTTCAATTTGAAAACCCGCCACAATTCTGACCCACTGATCCAGAGTGACCTCAAACGGTCCAGGCACCTGAGTTGGGCCTGGCACTTCATGTGGGGGTTGAAAAATTCTTTGTTCCTGTGAACGAGAAGTATCGCCCTGGACTGTCCCCACTGGACCAACGTCTACTGATCCCTGGTAAACCAAAATCCTGGTGGAAGAATCCGCATCAATGCGATAAATCGTTCCGCGAACAGCACAAACAGCAGTCGGTGTTCTAACCTGAAAATTAGACCTAATGCGTAACCTTTTAACATATGCCCAAATACGTCCCGATTTTATTTCTGCCCTGATATTCTTATTGAGTTGATTTTCATGAAAAGCAAAAGTTGTATTCTCCCCAATCCGAATAATGCTTTTATCGTTAAGCTTTGTTTCGCATCTCGATTGCTTATTGGTTTTAATTTGATCACCATTACAAATAGCAGAATACAATTTTACATTTTGCCAGCTCGATTGCCCCGCACGCATGAGAGTGACATCGTTCATGCCACCGAGAATGAAATTAATTTTACCAATCGATGTGTCGTCCCAACGAACAAATCCAGTAATTACAATTATACAAAGTAGATAAATGGCAGGTTTTAATATTGTTGCAGTTTTCATGATGCCTTCTCCATTTTTGCAGATCCCAAGATGCTATTCAATATTGTTTGACGGTGAGCGTCTTTTAACTATTTTAACAAGATCTCCTTTCTTAATATTTTTTCCCTGAATAACCTTTGCCCGAGCCACTTTGTCACCGATAAAGCCTGACACTTTTACTCTGGCTTTAGGCTGGTTTACATTAAATGAATCTTCTGTGGGGAGTTCCTCTTCATTGTGGAAATCAATACTTTCATAAATATCAAATAACTGATCCAATTGAATGCCAGAGCCCCGTCCTGGGGTGAAATAAACTGAAGTATCCGCCTGTGATTGAATGATTTTACCGATCCAATCAATAATTTCGATGTTATCCACAATATCCTGAGCAATTGTGTTTACCGCTTTTCGGATGGCTAATCCCAAAACGGTTTGATCGAAATTAAACATATTTTCAAAATCAAACTTTTTTGTTTTTATCCCAACACCAGGTTTGATTTCTGTAGTAGCGACCTCATTAGCTAACAAAATTTCCCCTGTTGTAGTATTGACGATTTTATATGAAATTTGCGCAATGCCTAATGTCGCTTTTAACCTGAACTTCCATTTATCTTTTTCATTTTCAATTTTATGGGAGCCAGTCTCTTGATCTGCTTTTAAAATACGACCTAAAATTAACGATTCGACCCCCAAAAGCTGTCCCACTTGAGGGGCAGTTTCTTCCGTAACTGCCCCAGATTGTCCCAAAGCTTGTTCGTGCAAAATCTTTTCGATTCTTGATCGTTCAATCAGGACGAAACGATTCGATCGAGCCAGTTGTGTGATTAACATATCAGAAACAGCACTGCCCAGCTTTTTACCCCCATGATCCGTTCTATTCTCAAAATCCAGTACAGCAACTCGTCTTTTTAAACCATAAAATGGACTGTATTCCGGACCACGAGCAATTCGATCTGCTCGGGATCGATCCAGTTCAGGAAGTGCTGCACAACCAAATAATAAAAAAATTAATAGAAGAAAAGAGAAATATAACAAAGGTTTTTTTGAGAAATCAATCTCAAAAATTCCTGATTTCATTTTCTTCTCCAATTGAGGAAAATTTATTATTATTGAATTCTAACTGAATTTCCTTTTTCAAAGCCTGATCCTTCTTTGATAATGCACTGGGAAGCTTTGCCATTCCCAATGTTGTTATTTGTGACCTCAATCGTACCGATCTTACTATCCAACGATCCCAGAGACAATCCTGTATCCGGATCGATTAAATCCTCGCCTTTAGAATAAATATAAAAAACGTCTCCCACTTGAACGCCCGTCTCAGCACCAGCATTGATAATAACGGTATTCCCTTTCGCCAGAACAACTTTTCCTTCCCAGGGAACTGAAGTACTTTTATCATCCAAAAATGTCATAATTTTTTGAATCGCTTTTCGGGTCGCTTTTCCAACTACAGATTCATCGAATTCATTCTTGTCTTTAAAAGTGATGTCAGGGGTACTTAAAGAAAGTCCCTTTTTGGACTCTTCTTCGCGAACATTTTCGGCTGCAAGAATTTCTCCGGTATTGGTATTGATAAATCGTAAATCGATTCCAACAGATGCGGCAATATTGGAAACTCCCAAACCAAAGCCTTTGATTCTGCCGCCGGTATTTGATTTTTTATGTCCAAACTCTGTAACACTACCGATAATAGCGATTTCGACGCCTAATAACTGACCGACTTTGGCTGCACTTTCAGGAGTTACCATACCCGTTTGTCCTAACTGCTGCTCTTTCAAAATACTTTCGATTTCCTGGCGTTCAATCACTTTGTAATTGCCGGATTTGACTAATTCGGTAACCAGCATATCAGCCATGCCTTCTCCTACTGGTTGACCGGTCCACCATCGCCATTGGTGGTCGGTTTTATCTTCAAAATCGAAAACAGCAACTCTTTTTTTCATTCTTTTTAATCGATCTTCGGTCTGAGCTAAGCCAAGTGAAGCATTAATCATCGCTAAGACAACGATCGCAGAGAATATAAAATTCAACTTATGTTTCATTGAAAATCTCCTTATTTTTAATTACACTGCTGATTAAACCCCAATCAATTACTCAGGTAAAGTCTTTTCTGATAAATGAAGCGCTATCTTGTTCATTGTCAATCCAGTAATTTTAACTTGAAATTTATCCAGATCTTTCCGCTCCAACTCTCTCGCCAGTTGATTGGCATTGCCAGTGATTTTAACATCCAAATCCGCCATGTTCTCTGATACTTCTCTGGTATAGATATCTTTAACGCCACGAATCAGAAATTTTAAGGTATTTTTAAAATCATTGAGCTGACTGAACGAAGAGATGCCCCGAACTTCCAGTTTCACTATGGTTGCATTATAAAATTCATCTTTCCACTTTTTGGTGATCTGGGTAATTAATTCGTCCGCCAATTTAGTTGTTGCTTTTTTAATGGCTTCAGTACCACCAGTCACTTCATCAATATGCGGATAAGCGGCATGTTGGCTGCCTGTGGCGATCACGGTTGCAACATCGGCTTTGACGACACGAGCAGTGATATTAGCCTGGCAGGATTTCATGCCACCAAGATTGATGCCAGTGGCAATTTTGGCAACAGTCTTACCTGTCACAATGACTTCTGCACCCAATTTTTTGGCAATGGCTGCCGCCATTTGGGTATCTCCCTGGAGTACCGCTGCCGCCTGTTCCCGTTTGAGATTCTGTCGAACCATTGCTGGATCGACACATTCGAATTCATTGGTGATGAATTTATTGAGCAATGCCGTCTCCGTAACGTTCATATCAACAGAAAGATAATTTTGCCAACTGGTTGTTTGACCGATATTTTGTTCGTCGATCATAAACATAATGCGAGGATTACCCATCCGATTAAGTAAATTCTGTACTGATTCCCAATCGTTCTTCAAATTTGCCAGCTCAACAACAGCTTCGATGCTTACTTCATAAGTTGAAGGATCAGTTAAGCCTTCATTAATAATTCGATGGGATCGAACGTAACCATCAGACCAGCTAAGGATATTGTCTTCAACCATCATATTATTCTGGACTAATGTAGACGCCTGGACAAATGTACCCAGAGTTTGTTCCACGGCTTTTCGCAAAGCATCGTCAATTGCCTGATCGCGAGCTAATCCTTTATCCTCTCCAAAAACTGTAGCTACTCCTTTGGCGATGACCGTCTGGGTTGCCTGTTGAGCACTATTGGCTATTGGAAGAGAAAAAAGAAAAATCCCTATCATGATGGTGTTCATAATAAATCGAAATAGTACTTTCAAAGTAATGCCCTCCAATTTCATCAAAATGAAAAAACGGGTTTGAGGACCCGTCTCACCCTGTGATTCCCGAAACAACAATTTTGTTTACTCTAATAAGTTTTCTGGTCCCCCCTCTTATTCCAGCTTTGAACAATAAACGAATAAAAAGGGCTGAGAGTTTCATTCCCAGCCCTTAAAATTTTTAACAAACTAAAATGTAATTCTCAACGCGTTTTGAAAATCTCTAATGGCTAACAGGGCATCAGCACCCGACATGGATTCATTTAACTTAAACGCACCTGAAATTTTATCCGCTTTCATAATACCCCGATCGACCATCAATGCCATGGCATTGTAAGCGAAATGGGTGCTGGGTACATCCGGGAAACGTGGCTGTTCGCCGATATATTTCGTTGCCAGGCTTTCGTCTCCAGTGACAAGGATCATAATTCCCTGCATCACCTGTGCGTAATTGGCTCGTGTTATTGACTCGTCCGGTCTGAATGTGTGATCTGGATAGGGTTCGAGACCGGGAATTTGAGCCTGAATCATTTCTTTCACCCAATTTTCTGCCCAATGACCTTTAATGTCGGTGGCGGCTTCCATTTTTGTTACCTTTGTGGCTTCCATCTTCGTCGGATCATCTGGAGCACGAAAGCGGGTATCATAAACTTCAGGTCGTTTTTTCTCGATGAGAGTCATTAACTTAAGTTCTTCCATTAACAAAACCGCAAGATCAGCCCGGTCGATTTTAGGGATGAGAGCTATTTTGGCACCAACTTTTGTACCCGGCTTGGCTCGCTCAATTATTTGAACCAGTTCCCATTCGGCATTGGCTTCTTCGGAATAGGGGCCTTTTAATTCGATCACCTTACGAAACGCATCGACTGACTTGCCAAATTGAAAGCCTTCTTTATAGGTGATCCCTAAATAATACCAGGCTTTACTGCTATTGGGATTCACTTTAATAGCTCGGTTGAAAGACTTGGCAGCTTCCTCCACCCAGTCGTCACCTTTACGTTCCACAGTGATGACTCGACCCTTAATAATATGCACATCGACGGATTTATCATTTTTGTCGATGCCTTTATCAGCAAAATCATAAGCTTTTTTAAATAGCTCTTCAGCAGCTTTTTTATCGTTACTTGCCTGTGCCTGTTTCGCATAAACCAGAGCCATTCCTGAATAGGCTTCACCATAGTCGGGATTGAGCGCCTTTGCTCTGTCGAATTCTGCCATTGCAGCAGTTAAGTTGCCACGCTCGAATTCAGTCATGCCACGACTAAAATGATTCTCAGAGGTATCCAGAACAGATTCTTCTTTAATCGCCTTGGTCCCACATCCAACAAGCGACAAGGCAAAAATTGAAATAATTAGCATGCCTATCATTCTATTTATTTCTTTTTTCATCGGATTTCTCCTTTTTAATCAAATGGGATTAATTTGTGTGATTAATTACAAAAAAAAGTATAAGATTACTACCAATATTATGATATTTTTCAGATAAGATATTTCTATATCAAAAATATTTAATTAACGATAAACATCACCTTACATTTATCCAGGAAATTTTGATTTGCAGCGGCTTGATGAATCAATGCTGCATCAGCACTAGAGATCACGACATCAGTTTTGTTTGGTCCAGAGGAACTGACTCCTTTAATGACGAGAGGATTATTGGTGACCCGATCGTTCTGGCGGGCACGATTCAGGTCTTTATCATATCCGACCATACCAATCTCAACTGCCCATTCACGACTGACGAACTTGGAGCCATAGATTTCATTTCCCTGTTCATCGATAATTTTAGGCGCCATTGCTGGGCGGATTCCCAATTCTTTACAATCGACAATTAGACCTGTGTAAACACCACTGGCAGTTGTAGGCATGGTACCGCCAACTTGCTGTAATGATACCCCCGGGGGAACTGGTCTGCCCTGAGGCCAGGGTTGTCCACAGGTTGGGCAAAGCATCTGACCGGCAGTCAAATATTGTCCACCACCAAATTGGCTGGGAAGCAGAGCGTCCAAAATTGCACCTGTAATCGGCATTTCAACGACTACTTCGACCGATCCATCGGACATGTAACGAGGGCCTTCAACTTGTTTATAATTTTGAGCCAGCCCTTCTACTCTGGTTCTAATAACATCATTTTCTACCATTGAATTGCGAACCGTGGTTTCAGATGTTAAATAGATTCCTTTAATTGTTTCCAGAAGATTTCGAATAGCATCTAACTGAGCTGCTCGTATGGCAGTACTACGTTGGGCAGCAGTCGGCAGGTTTGGATTAGGTGCGCCGACACCTGTTGCTCGCACTACCTGGGTTGACCAATTAACTGTCTGATTCTCTCCAAAGGTTTGCGTCACATATTGAGCTTGAACAGTTAAAGCAAAACATACCAGCATTGAAATCACCAGAACGCTTAACTTTTTCATAACTTGCTCCTTTTCTGATTTTGTTTAAAATTACGAATTAAAAATTCATAAAAATCAAATAAAAAATAGAGCGAATGACGGGATTCGAACCCGCGACAACTGGCTTGGGAAGCCAGGGCTCTACCAACTGAGCTACATTCGCCTGTACCTAATTAATGAGATTGATCGGATTTAAACATAACATAAGTTAATAATTTTTGTAAAAAAGTCAAGAAAAATTTTTGACATGCTTATAAAAACGAATTCAATGAATATATGTTCCATTTTGTTGCAGAAACATTGTCCATTAATATTATCAAAATTTTAACTTTCAATTTTTTCCCTTGACATTAACTGTAACTATTTTGTAAATTAATACGTAGAAGTTACAATACTGTTTAATATGTTTTTTGCAGGAGGAATAATGAAATTAAAAAAAAGTCGAATTGTTTGGATTGTTGTAATAATCTTAGTCTTGATCGCTGTGGTCGTGATCGCCATGAAAAGTTCTGGTAAGAAAAACGATCAAAACCTGGCTACAGTTAAAGTTGAGAAAAGAAATATTGTTGAGAAAGCTCTTGCTATCGGTACCATCGATCCAGAGACCGAAATTGCAATCAAATCAAAAATCTCTGGTGTAGTTAAGAAATTATTTGTGGAAGCTGGAAGCTTCGTCAAAGAAGGTGATCCCATGCTAGAAATCCGCCCCGATCCGACGCCTTTAGAATTAGCTGAGGCAAAAAGAAATGTTGAAATGGAGTCTATCGCTCTCGGAAATGCGCAGCGAGAATTTGAAAGAGCACAGCAATTAAGGGATAAAGGATTCACTTCGGAGAAAGATTTTGAGATTAGTCAGAAACAATACGAGCAGGCAAAAGTTCGTCTGGAAATGACACAAGAAAGATTGGCATTGTTGGAAAAAGGAAAAATTAAAATCGCCGATGCCAATATAGAAACGATTATTAAAGCGCCCACAATGGGATATGTTTTAGAGAAAATGATCAATGTCGGAGATCCGATAGTTCCATTAACCTCTTATCAAGCTGGAACTGTACTTTTTACAGTTGCGGATATGAAAAAGCTTCTTTTTAAAGGTACTGTTGATGAAATCGATGTCGGTAAATTAAAAGAAGGCATGGAAGCTGAAATTCAGGTCGGTGCTCTGCCAGGAAAACCTGTGATAGGTAAACTAAACAAAATTTCTTTAAAAGCAAGAAAAGAAGATAATACCACTGTTTTTCCTGTTGAAATTGTTGTTGAAATGACAAAAGGTCAGGTACTGCGAGCAGGATATTCTGCTAATGCAAACATCATTATTCAGAAGAAAGACAGTGTGCTGGCAATTCCAGAACGGGTTGTAACATTTCGAAATGATTCTACTTTTGTGAATATTCCGCAAGGTCAAGAGGGAAAGAAAGAAGTGTACATCAAAACCGGGCTCAGTGATGCTATTTACATAGAAGTGATTTCTGGCCTGGAAGAAAATCAGGAAGTTTTGGAAAAAGAAGTAAAAGAAATCACATAGAAAGGATTTAGGATGAGTCGACTGATTGATACACTTCGCGAAATATTTCACTACTTAAGGCAATATAAGTCCAGAACATTTATGACCATGTTCGGCATTATCTGGGGAACAATTACGGTTGTTGTGCTGCTGGCTTTCGGAGTGGGTGTCAAGCGTCAAATGAGCAAGAATATGCACGGGATGGGTGAAGGTATAGCCATCCTCTGGCCTGGACGCACCAGCATCCCGTTTCAGGGATACGGACGAGATCGCTGGATGCGATTCCGTGAAGAAGATGCCGAAATACTAAGAGAAGAAATTAATCAAATTGAATCCATCAGCCCTGAATACAGCCGCTGGGGAACGCCTGTGAGAGTCGGTGAAAAAGTAATTAAGCCCAATATCACGGGTATCATCCCAGAATACGGACCGATGCGGAACATCTTGGAGCAACCAGGTGGACGTTGGATCAATGATCTCGATCTTAAAGATCGAAAACGGGTGGTCTTTTTAGGGTATAAATTAAAAGACTTTTTATTTGGCGAAAATCATAATGCGGTGGGTGAATATGTGTTTATTGGCGATTCACCATTTTTAGTCATTGGAGTGCTAAAAGAAAAAACACAACCGTCATCTTATAATGCGAGGGACCAGGACCGGGCATTTATCCCAGCCACAACATTTTCATCTTTGTTCGGGCATCGATACATAGAGGACATTGTTTATAGAATTCATGATCCAAGATTGTCTCAAGCCGTCCAAACTCGAATTTACGAAGTGATGGGGAAAAAGTATAAATTCGATCCGAAAGATAAGCAAGCCCTTGGCATCTGGGACACGTCGGAAATGGATAAGTTTATCTTCTATTTCTCTCTGGGAATTAATCTTTTTTTGATACTTATTGGCGCACTGACTTTAACAGTTGGCGGCATTGGATTGGCAAATATCATGTATGTAATTGTTCAAGAGCGTACTCGTGAAATTGGTATAAGAAGATCTGTTGGCGCCAAAAGAAGACATATCATGGGACAGCTTATATTAGAGGCATTTATCATCATTGGTTTCAGCGCAGTGATTGGATTTATTCTTTCTCTAATCCTAGTTAAATTGATCTCACTGCTGCCCATTGAAGATTATGTAGGATATCCAGTACTTTCACTACCTGTTGCGATTATTTCAATTGCTATTTTAAGTTTAATTGGATTTTTAGCTGGCTATTTTCCATCTCGCAAAGCAGCAAGATTGAACCCTGTTGATTGTTTAAGGTATTAAAAGGAATTCACTATGTATCTACTTACTCTTTTAAAAGAATTTTTTGAAGATATAAAAGCCCAAAAAACCAGAGCTTTTCTAACAACGATTGCTATCACCTGGGGGGTATTGACCATGATTCTTCTTATGGCATTCGGAGCAGGATTGGCATTTCGTATGCAGGAAGGACTACTGAACGCTGGGGATCGCATTATCTACGTCTACAATGGACAAACGAGTAAAAAATTCGAAGGCTTGCCTATCGGACGCAACATCCGTCTGGTTGAAGATGATTGCCAGGTTTTGAAAGAAAGTATCCCAATGATTGGTGGTATTAGCGCCCAAATGGGCAGATGGGGTGCTCGATTACGATATGGTGATAAAAGTGCTACGACCTACATGGAAGGTGTTTACCCCTCATTTGAATTTCTTCGACGTATGTACCCCAGTGCCGGTGGTAGATTCCTCAATGAAATGGACTTGATTGAGAAAAGACGGGCTGTTTTTCTGGGCTCGATAATCGCCAAAGAACTCGTTGGTGCTGAGGACCCAATTGGTAAAATGGTGTCCATCGACGGCGTTCCCTTCACTATCGTGGGGATAATGCCGAAAAAAATGCAGACCGCGATGAACAACGGGCCCGATGATCGAAGGGCAGTGATTCCATTCTCGACGTTTCAGAGCATCTATGGTTATCGCTATCTTGGTCATATCATCGCCAAGCCGATTAGAGCTGAGGATAGTAAATTAGTTGTGCAAGAAATTCGTCGGGTATTGGGCAAAAAGTATCGATTTGATCCCATGGACGAGAATGCGCTGAGCATTTGGGATATTGCAGAATTTGTCAAGATACAGAATCGAGTGTTTTTAGGTATTAATATTTTCCTAGCTGTCGTAGGAGCCATGACTCTCATCATAGCTGGAGTTGGTGTCGCCAATATCATGTACGTTGTTGTTAAAGAACGGACACGAGAAATCGGCATTAAACGGGCGGTTGGAGCTAAAAGAAGAGATATTATTCTGCAATTTATTTTCGAATCTATGCTGATTGCCGTAATCGGTGGCGGAATTGGTCTTCTAATTGCTATTGGAATCGTCAAGTTAGTCTGGATGATACCAGCCGAACAGGGCGCTATGCAATTTTTGGGTCGACCCCTTCTGTCCAATACAGTTGTTCTGATTGCTATTGGGATTTTAACATCAATCGGTTTATTGGCAGGTGTGTTTCCAGCTCGAAAAGCGGCAAATGTGGATCCTGTTGAAGCGTTAAGGTATGAGTAATAGGATAATTAAGAATATAAGAATTACAATAGAAATACCTACCAGAAGACAACTTATGAGCATGAAATTCGATCTGATAATTGCCAGAATTGTATTGTTCATTTAATAAGGTTGCAATCGCATGTCCCTATAGGTCATAAACTTTTAATACGACGCAACTGAATTATTTAACCCCAAATTCTATTGTTGTCTCAGGATTAAATGGATTCGGATAATTTTGACATAATGTGAACTCATCTGGAAATGTAGAATTATCTTTTTCTTCTACAACAGTGACTATTAATCCCCTCCAAAAAATCCCGAAGAAACGCCATTATTCGTAGTGCAGGCTTTACTTACTGGCGATAGTAGTCCTATCGCATCAATAACTTCATAGTTAGATGATTGTGAAGCAGTTTCGCTCTGAACAAATACCTATAAAAAATTTATACAAAAAGCAATATATTTTAAATTATTCATTATCATTGGTATAAAAATCAATTACAAAATATTTATAAATGTAATTTTCGATTAATTATATGTAATAAGACAAATATAGTGTTTTATTATTTGATATCATTGAATCAAAATAAGAAATATAACACTTTATAATTGTTGCATATTTCATATAATTCGAGTGCCTGGAATAAAAAAATATTACTTGACAAATATTAAAAAAATGTTTATAATAAAAACTTCATAATTATTGAACGTTCTTTATTACACATCAGGTTGGGCATGATTAATTGTTATTTAAGCGTAGATTAAAGAAACGAGATTTCTTATGACCCTTGCCGAAGTAAAAGAGATTTTACAGGCGGAACTATTAACAAATGATGAAAATGATTTATTGCTTCATGTTCGCTCAGCCTGTGCATCGGATATGATGAGTGATGTTTTAGCTTTTACAGAACCTGATGCGTTGGTTATTACAGGACTGGCAAATCAACAGACATTGCGAACTGTAGAAATTGCTGATGCAGTCGCAATCGTGTTTGTCCGTGGAAAGTATCCCGATAACGAAGTCATTTCATTAGCAAATAAAAAGGAAATTCCTCTGCTAACAACGAATTTTTGCATGCATGATGCTTGTGGTTTATTATTTTCAAGAGGATTGTTTGGAGTAACTGAAAATGTGAAAAAGACGCTAAAGAAAAATGTCTGAAGAAAATACGTTAGTTCAAGAATATGCAATCGATGGCTGGGATTTTACCAAAGCAGGGGAAGTTTCTTGTGAAATTAAAAATATATTGAAAGAGATTGGTATTTTTCAAGACGTTATTAGACGTGTGGCAATTGCAGCTTATGAAGCGGAAATGAACGTCGTGATGTATGCTCGCCGGGGTCAGATGCGATGTCAAATAAGTCCTACAGAAGTAAAAATTATTGTGGACGATGAAGGTCCAGGAATTGAAGATATCGATCTGGCGATGCAAGAAGGCTTTTCGACAGCTACTCCGGAAATGCAAGAAATGGGGTTTGGTGCAGGTATGGGGCTTCCGAACATTAAACGAAATTCCGACTCTTTTAACATCACTTCGGAAGTTGGTAGGGGCACTAGATTAGAAATATTATTTTATTTGTAATTACTCTTGGAACGAAAGATAAAATTCAACCATGCAAAAGCAGCGTCATTCAATTCGTTTTATTGAAAAGAAGTGTATTGGCTGTGTAACCTGTATTCGAGCATGCCCAACCGAAGCAATACGGGTGATTAATCATAAAGCCTGTGTAAATTATGAAAGATGTATCGACTGTGGGGAATGCTTTCGCCTTTGTCCTCATGATGCAATTGCTTCAGAAACGACATCTTATGCTGATCTGGAAAAATTCGAGTGTACCATCGCACTCCCTTCACCTGTTTTATATAGCCAATTTAGTCAAGATGTCTTGCCGAATCAAATTCTTCTGGCGTTAAAAAAAATAGGCTTCGACTACGTTTTTGATGAAGCCTGGGATTGTGAGCTTACAACCGATGCGCTACAAGAATATCTTGATACGACTGAAGGACCTTTTCCCAAAATTTCGATCACCTGTCCCGTTGTTGTTCGATTGATTGCCATGCTTTATCCAAATTTGATTAAGAATCTGGTAAAATTAGAGATTCCACGAGAGTCAGCAGCGAAAAAATTTCGTCAAAAGGCTGCTACCAGTCGAGGAATCCCACCTGAAAAGATTGGCGTTCTCCATTTAACCCCGTGTCCAGCAAAAATGATCTCGATTAACCATCCAGTCGGTATCGAAAAATCAAATCTTGATGGTGCAATTGCTATTCGGGATATTTATGGTCGATTGTTAGAAGTATTGAAAGATTTAGAAGAGGACGTTATTCTTCAACTTTCTAGTGGAATAGGTATTGCTTGGGCGTTAAGTGGTGGAGAGATAATGGGATTACGACAGGAGAATTGTTTAGCCGTTTCTGGCGTTCAGGATGTTATTCAGGTGTTAAATGATGTTGAAGCAGGAAAATTGAAAGATATCATTTTCCTCGAATGCCTTATATGTCCTGATGGCTGTATCGGAGGGTCACTAACGGTTCAGAATCGGCATCTTGCCAGACGTAAAGTAAGAAGGTTAATAACGATGTTCGGAGAGCACACTCGTGTCGGCAGGGAAATGGTATTGCGATTATATGAAAGTGGATACTTCGATCTTCAAAAAGAGATTTTACCAGCACCTCTTCCGCCATTAGATCCTGATCGAACCAAAGCGATTCAAAAAGCAAAGGAACGTGAAGAAATTTTGAAAAAATTACCTGGAAAAAATTGTTCTGCATGTGGGGCTCCAGATTGTCGGACGCTTGCTGAAGATATAGTTTTGGGACAGGCTTCAATTGATGACTGTCTTTTTTTGACTTTGGAGAAAAATAATATAAGAGTTTAAAAACTATCTATTTCTCGAACCGATTATTATGAGACTAAATCATATTATTGAAAAACTAAACTTACAGGTTAAAACCCCTTCAACAAATTTAAATGTGGATGTTACTGGAGGTTATATTAGTGACCTTCTAAGTGATGTGATGGCTAATGCAAAGAAAGGCGATGTTTGGATTACCTTGCAGATTCATCAAAATACAGTTGCTGTTGCAATACTCAAGGAATTAACCGGGATTATCGTTATTAATGGAAAACAGCCAGCTCAGGAAATGATTAAAAAAGCCGAGGAAGAGGGTGTTCCGATTCTTACAAGTGATTTAACTGCTTTCGAAGTCATTTGTGAACTTTGTAAATTGGGCCTTTCTGGCAGTCGCTGATGTTGAAAGTCTACACTGCTGATTTACATATCCATTCATGCCTTTCGCCCTGTAGCGATCTTGATATGTCCCCACGAAAAATTGTTGCAACAGCTTTTGAACGAAAATTAGATATTATAGCTATTACTGATCACAACTCCTCTGAAAATGTCATCGCAACGATTAGAGCTGCTCACAAAAAACCATTGACAGTAATTGCAGGGATGGAAGTTACATCTGAGGAAGAAGCGCATTTGATCGCTCTCTTCGATAACATCGAGTACATGGAACAGTTCCAAGAATTAGTTTACGACAACTTGTTATCTTTTACAATTGATAAGCGAACTATTGATAATCAGGTAATCGTTAATGAAAATGATGAAGTCGAAGGTTTTAACGATCACTTACTATTAGGAGCGACTTCGCTATCATTTCAACATTTAGTAGAAGAGGTACACCGATTAAATGGATTAGTCATTGCTTCTCATATAGATAAAGAAAGTTTTAGTATCATTGCCCAATTAGGTTTTATACCAGAAGACTTGCAATTGGATGCGCTGGAAATCTCATCTTTCATAACAACGGATGAAGCAATGGTATTGATTCCTGATGCAAATCGCTTTCCATTGGTAAAATTTTCAGATGCACATTATCTAAGTGATATCGGAAAACAGAGGACTCATTTTTTAATAGATAAACCAACTATTCAAGAGTTAAGTTTGGCTTTAACAAATTCCCAGGGACGAAAAGTCTTGGATCAGGTGTGAGCTTTGGAAGATATTTCCTTACATATCCTTGATATAGTCGAGAATGCATTTAAGGCAAGAGCGACTCGAATTGAAATAACTGTAATTGAAGATATAGAGCATGATTTATTGAAGATTCAGATTCTCGACAACGGTTTGGGGATGGATGAAAATTTAGTCCAGTCTGTAACCGACCCGTTTGTGACAACCAGAACAGAACGCCGTGTCGGTTTGGGTTTACCTTTATTGGCAGAATCAGCTCGAATGACTGGAGGAGATATTCATATTATATCAGATCCAGGTAAGAAGACATTAATTGAAGCTGATTTTATTTATAGTAGTATTGATCGCAAACCCTTAGGTGATATCATTCGAACAATGATGGTATTGATTGCCGGGAATCCAGAAGTTGATTTTATTTATTATCATCAAAAAGGCGATAAAAATTATTGTTTGGATACAACAGAATTAAGGAAGCATCTTGATGAGATTTCGATTAATCACCCTCAGGTGATTCATTTCATTAAAAAAGATATGGAGGAGGGACTGAAGGAATTGGGGGCTGTTTTTTATTAATTGGGTGTCAAAAATTCGGTAAAATTTAAACTGAAGATTATTGAACGGTGATGATAGCCAGAACATTAAAATGAAATTTTAAAAGGAGGATAGATGCGGATCAAAATTCTAATTTTTGTTGTGGGATTACTTTTATTACCCTTGCTATTAGAAGCGCAGGAGAGAATAGATTTTATATACCATTAACGACCGATTAACGAAATTAGAAAAGCAAATTAAAAAGACCCAGGAATAAGAAGTTTACAATAATTTTAATCGATTTAGTATCAATCCAAAAAATAGGATTAAAAGTAGATTTTAACAAAACCAATTGAGGCGAAGCTTGGATCAACTCAAAATCTTAGTCATCGATGACGAACGCGGCATGAGAGAAGGCTGCCGCCGTATTCTGGAACCTGAAAAGTATCAAGTCCTAACTGCTGAAAATGGAACCCAGGGACTGGATCTCGCCAGAACTGACCGTGTGGATATGGCATTGATTGATTTGAAAATGCCTGACATCGATGGTTTGGAAGTCCTGAAAGAAATTAGAAAAATTGATGCTGAAATTATTGCGATTATCATCTCAGGACATGGTACAATCGAGGCTGCCGTAGAAGCGATGAAGGCTGGGGCTTTTGATTTTATTACCAAACCCTTCACTCCAGATCAACTGCTCAAAGTCATTGATAAAGGTCTAAGCCAGAAAAAGGAACGATTAAAAGGCCTCGAACTGAAAAAAGATCGTCGGGAAAGAACTGTCGATGACCTGAATAGCCTCGCCATTGCTGATGAAATCATGGCAAAATATAATTATCGGGATTCGGCATTGATCGCCATTTTACAAGACATTCAGAAACAGTTTAATTATCTTCCGCAAAATTTACTGCGATGCGTTGCTTTGAGAATGAATATTCCATTAACAAGAGTTTATGGAATTTCAACTTTTTACAAAGCATTCAGCCTAAAACCGAGAGGGCGCCATTTAATCGATGTCTGCCTGGGGACAGCCTGCCATGTTCGCGGTGGGATGAATGTAATGGAAAGATTAGAGCGGGAATTGGGTATCAAAAAAGGTGAAACGACTTATGATGAGAAATTTTCATTAAAATCTGTCCGTTGTGTGGGATGCTGTGGCTTGGCGCCTGTAATTGTGATTGATAATGAATTTCATGGTAAACTTAATCAGGAAATGATTCCGAAGATATTGTCGAGGTATTGAATGGTGAGTAGTGACTGGTAAGTGATAAATTGGTGTTTAATGAATTGATGAATCGTAATATATTTAACCATATTTAATGCTTACCATTCACCACTAACAACTCACTACTCATATCCAACCAATTTAGTCAATTTGAAAATATCAGTTATAATCGTTAAGGATCATTTTTTAACATAAAACATTTGTGAATATTGATACTCTAATTCTTTAATAAATAGACTCTTTTCTATACAATGACGATTCAATGAATAGGTTAGGGTTTAAACTTTAACAAGTATAAAGTAAAGAAATATCGATATTTTTACAAAACAGAGGGATAAGGAACTTGAAACAGTATCGGACTCATTGTCTTGTTTGTACCGGCACTGGATGTGTGTCTAATCATGCCTTTGACATCAAAGAAGCGCTAGAAAGAGAGATTGCACGACATCGATTGGAAAACGAGGTTGCTGTTGTAGCGACAGGGTGCAATGGATTTTGCGAACGTGGTCCGGTGATGGTGGTTCAGCCTGATAATATTTTTTATCAAGAATTAGATGAAAAAGATATCCCCTTTTTGGTGGAAGAACATTTTGTGAAAGGACGTCCTGTCCAGAAATTGCTGTACATTCCACCAAAAGAAAAAGCACCAATTCCCAAAATGAGTGACATCGAGTTTTTTAAGCATCAACTTCTGGTCGTCCTACGCAACCGAGGTCGAATTGACCCCGAAAAAATCGATGAATATATTGCTTATGATGGCTATCAGGCAATGGTTAAAGCGCTGACTGAGATGATTCCTGAGGAGATTATTAAAGAAGTTAAAATTTCTGGTATTCGAGGTAGAGGAGGGGCTGGTTTTCCAACGGGTCAAAAATGGGAATTTTGCCGTAATAATGACGGAGATATTAAATACTTAATTTGTAATGCCGATGAAGGTGATCCTGGCGCATTTATGGATCGCAGCATTTTGGAAGCCGATCCTCATGCAGTATTAGAAGGAATGGTGATTGGTGCCAAAGCTATTGGAGCACATGAAGGCTTTGTCTATGTTAGGGATGAATATCCTTTAGCACTTAGACGTATCAACACTGCCATTGAGCAGGCAACAGAATATGGTCTTTTGGGAGAAGATATTTTAGGGACTGGTTTCAATTTTAAACTTAACGTCGTTCGAGGAGGAGGTGCATTCGTCTGTGGTGAAGAGACTGCACTGATTGCCTCCATTGAAGGAGAAGTCGGAAGGCCAAGGCCAAGACCTCCTTATCCAGCTCAAAAAGGACTCTGGGGAAAACCAACGAATAATAATAATGTAGAGACATGGGCAAACGTGCCCCAAATCGTTCTTCGCGGGGGAAAGTGGTTTTCCAGCATCGGGACGAAAGAGAGTACCGGAACAAAAGTATTTTCATTGGTCGGCAAAGTGAGTAATACTGGATTGGTTGAAGTCCCCATGGGAACTTCTTTGCGAACGATTATTTTCGATATTGGCGGTGGCATTCCAAAAGGTAAGAAGTTTAAAGCAGTCCAGTCTGGCGGACCCTCAGGTGGGTGCATCCCAGAAGAACTGCTCGATTTGCCCGTTGATTACGAGAAACTAACTGAAGCGGGTGCCATCATGGGCTCTGGCGGTTTGATTGTCATGGATGAAGATACCTGTATGGTCGATGTGGCGAAATATTTTGTGGAATTTTTAGAAGAAGAATCATGCGGGAAATGCACCCCCTGTCGTGAGGGATTAAAACGATTGAAAGAGGTAATAACTTTAATTACACAGGGCAAGGGCGAAGAATATCACTTAGAGATGCTTGATGACGTCGCAATGACAATGAAAGAAGCCTCGTTATGTCAATTAGGTGCCACTGCGCCCAATCCCGTATTAACTACATTAAAATATTTTCGTGATGAATATGAAGAACATATTTTTCAGACAAAGTGTCGCGCCCGTGTATGTAAGGACTTGATTATTTATCGAATTATTTCGGAAAGATGTACTGGTTGTCAAAGATGTGTTCGGGCCTGCCCAACTGGTGCAATTAGTGGTCCCCGAGCGCAACCGCATAATTTGGACGTTGAGAAATGTATTAAATGTGGCGCCTGTTATGAAGTTTGTAAGTTTGATGCAATCGCTGGTGATGCTATTTATATCGAATAAGGTACCACATTAACCTGGGAAAAAAATTAATCTGGGCGGACAAATATTTGAATCACAGGTTAGCCGTATTATTGAAACATATGATAGTGAGAAATTTGGCGAACTCTGTAAAGAGGTAAAAAAGGAAGATTGAAAGGCGTTTGATACAGTCTATAAGAAAAATTTGGAAGATTTAGAAAAGGAATTTTATTCATACATTGGAGCAAAGATTTAATTGATTACTTATATTCACCAGGTTAAACAGTTACAAATAGAGAAAGTAGAATGATTCCAATAATAATTAATGATCAAAAGTTTGAAGTCTCAAAAGATTTATCTGTTCTGGAAGCGGCAAGAGAGCAGGGTATTCATATTCCGACTTTATGTTATCACGAGGCATTGGAATCGGTGGGAGCCTGCCGTCTCTGTATTGTAGAGCTTGAGATGAATGGACGAAGTCATACCGCTGCTTCCTGTGTAACTCCTGTTGCAGAGGGTATGGTTGTTAAAACCAATACTGAAAAAATACGAAAAATAAGACGGGTGTTAATGGAATTAATGCTGGCACGGTGTCCTGATTTAGAAATACTCCACAAACTGGCGAAAGAAGCGGGATTTAAAGAAATTAGATTTTCTCGGGAAGATGAGGATTGCTTTCTTTGCGGTTTATGTGTTAGAGCCTGTCGAGAAATTGTTGGCGTGAATGCCATTGGATTTGGGGATCGCGGCGTTCAAAATAAGGTTGAGCCCCCATTCCTGAAGCCATCCAATATCTGTATTAGTTGCGGCACTTGTACAACTATTTGTCCAGCAGGAACATTTCATTTAGAACGAATCGATCGATTGGTCAGTCTACATCGTTATTCAAGTGAGTATCATGAAGAAAAGTGTCGAATTTGCGGCGATCATTATGTGTACTAAATCAGTTTTAGGAGAATTCTGTGAAAGACGTTATCCGAATCGGAGTTTTCATCTGTCACTGTGGAGAACAAATTAGCAGCGTTCTAAATATTGATCGAATTGAAAAAGCAGTGAACAAGATTACAAACGTCGCTTATGTAAATAAATCTGATTTTCCCTGTTCAAAAAATGGTTTGAAGGAAATCCAATCAGCTATTGAGGAAAAAAATCTAAATCGTATTGTAATCGCTGGATGTTCCCCCAGGTTAATGGAACCGTTTTTTTCAAAAGCGATTGCAAATGCAGGATTAAACCCGACTCTTATAGAGATAGCTAATATTCGCTATCACGCAGCCCGAGTTCACCAAAATGAAAAGAGTCTCGCTATCAATAAAGCGATTGAGATTACTAAAGGAGCCATTCAGAAGGTTGCAAAGAAAAAGCCGCAGAATAAGCTGATCCAAAAGGTTAATCCTACCGTGGCGGTTATTGGAGGGGGCATTGCTGGAATGAGTTCGGCATTAAATCTGGCACTACGTGGCGCACAGGTAAAATTAATAGAAAAACAAGGTAAATTAGGAGGTTTACTTAACAATATAAACATGTTATATCCTCGTGATATTTCTGCAACCAAATTCTTAGAAGAGAAAATTCACCAAATTAACGAAAATTCAAATATTGAAGTGATTACAAACGCAGATGTGAAAAATATTGATGGGTCTGTTGGTGATTACAGTTTAATGATAATTAAAAATGGTAAGAAAAACACCTATAAAGCAGGTGCAATAATTTTTGCTGCAGGCGCTCAATACTTTTATCCAGAGGGAATGTATAATTATGAAGCAGATGATAGGATAATTACACAGCTTGAATTTGAACAGATGTTGAGTCAAAACAAATTAAATGCCAGGGAGATTATTTTTATCCAATGCGTCGGTTCTCGGAACGAAGAACGACCCTATTGTGCCAGGTTTTGTTGTCCTACAACATTTAAAAATGTGATCTGGTTGAAGAAATCAAATCCTGATCTAAAAATTACAGTGATTTTTAGAGGCTTAACAGAATATATACGAGAATATGACGAAGCACTGAATCTGGGTGTTCTGTTCATTCGTTACGATCCAAAAGAACAGCCTGAAATCGAAGGAAATTATGTTTATGTTAAAGACGAGAAAACAGATAAATCGTTCGAGATTCCTTATGATCTGATGGTGCTGGCGACGCCACTTATCCCACGTGATGAGGCAAAGGAGTGGGGTAAAATTCTCCGTTTGCCCGTTGATGAATATGGTTTTATTATCGAACCTCATATCAAGTTACGCCCAGATCGTTTTGCGCCCGACGGCATTTTTGTTGCGGGAAGTGTGCATTGGGCAGGAATGATTGGCGATAGTATTTCGCAGGGATACAGCGCCGCAGCCAGAGCTTATTCACTTGTTCAGCAAGAAATTATCGAACGACAACCCGTCATTGCTGAAATTGATCCGCAGGTCTGCCGTGGTTGTGGAAGATGCCTTGATGAATGTCCATTTCAAGCTATTTCGATGATTGAAGAGGATGGCGGTTTTAAACATGCTGAAATTAACGAGTTCTTGTGCAAAGGATGTGGAATGTGTTCAGTGGTTTGTATCTGTGGAGCAGCTTCGGTTGTTCATTTGTCGGATGAGCAACTGGATGCAGTAGTAGAAAGTATGGTTGGAACGATTTAATACATGTCTTTTAAGAATAATCTAGATTCTTGAAGATTATCCTGATCTTGAACCTGATGATCTTCGTGCCTGTTTAGCTTATGCCAAAGCTGTGATTGCCAATGAAGAAATTGAAAATATTCAATAGCGATTTAGAAGCTGATGCGATTATAATAGTGACCCTCACTCGAAAGAAAATACGAAAGATTTAAAGATGTTTATTTCTGATTCACTGGTAAATAATAAGTTGAGTTATTATTATATAGATTAAAGTTATAAACGGAAATCAAATATGCCACAATTTAAACCAAATATCATTTTCTACTGCTGCGAGTGGAACCCTTACATCGGTGCTGATAATGCGGGTGCTCAACAAATTCAATATCCGGCTAATATTAAAATTATCCCTGTCAATTGTACAGGTCGAATCACACCAAAACTTATCCTTAATGCATTTGAATACGGTGCGGATGCTGTTCTAATTGGTGCCTGCGGGAAGGGCGAATGTCACTATATTATTGGCAATAAGACCTGTGAAGGGGTTGTGAAGGAGACCTCTGAACTGTTGCAACTTACTGGAATTGTTCCGCAACGGTTGAGTCTCGAACTATTTTCTGATATCAGTGGTGAGTACTTTGCCTCGGTAGTCACAAAATTTAATGAAAAGATCACGCAGTTGGGACCGCTGTCGATGAAGGAGGCTGCATGAAGCTAGATACGATTATCGAAAAAACCAATGCCTATTATTGCCTCGAATGCGGAATTTGTACGGGAAGTTGTCCGATTTCAAGAATCAATTCACAATACTCTCCTCGATTGTTTGTTGAAAAATCATTATTAATTTCTGAGGAGGAATTAATCGAGGATAGTGATCTATGGACGTGCCTGACCTGTGGCGCTTGCAGTAAACGATGTCCATCATTAGTTGATTATCAGGATTTTACGCGCCAGATACGAACTTTAGCCATTGAAGTTGATAATCGAGGGATTTGCACTCATGCTGGAACCATTCAGGCAATCAGCAGCCTTCAAAAACGTGATTTTGTTAAGAAAAATTTGGATTGGATAACAGATGATTTGAAAGTCGCTGAAAAAGGTGAGGTTTTATTTTTTGTAGGATGTTCCCCCTATTTTAATGTTATTTTTAATGATATTGGAGCAAATAGCGTAACAGCAACAAAGTCATCGATTAAAATTATAAATGCGATGGGCATTGAACCCGTCGTTAGCTCCGATGAACGATGTTGTGGGCATGATGCATATTGGACAGGTGATTTTGAGACTTTCAAAAAATTAGCAAAGAAAAATATCGATATGATTGAAAATTCAGGGGCAAAGAAAGTCATTTTTTCTTGTGCAGAAGGTTATTCTACCATTAAATCACTTTATCCTGAATTTTTTGGAATGTTAAATTTTGAAGTCCAACACATTTCACAATTTATTGCCGAGAAAGTAGAGTCAGGTGAATTAAAATTTAATGAGCTTCAAGAAAAAGTGACTTATCATGATCCCTGCCGTTTAGGAAGATTTGAAAGCATTTACGATGCGCCACGGAAAGTTTTGCAAGCGATTCCTGGTCTGGAGCTTTTTGAAATGCCCCGAAATCGAGAAAATGCGCTTTGCTGTGGTTCTAGCACATGGATTAATTGCACCCAGGTGAATAAAAAAATTCAAGTCGAACGATTAAAGGAAGCAGTTGCGACTGGAGCAGCGACGATGATTACTGCCTGTCCGAAATGCAAGATTCATTTAAGTTGTACCATGCATGATAATGGATTTTATTTTGATATAAAAATTAAAGACTTAGCTAATTTGATAGCCGAGGTATTAATTTTTTCATAATTTATATTTTTTTCATTTTAGGACATGTTTGTTAGCTAAAATAGGCTTGCTTTTGAAAGAAAAAGTTCAGTATTTGAATTAAGGAGTTTTAATTTGAAAGACGTTTTGATCATCGGCGGCGGTATCGCTGGCATTCAAGCCGCACTGGATCTGGGAGACATGGGAATTAAAGTCCACCTCGTGGAACGAAAACCCAGCATCGGTGGCATAATGGCACAACTGGATAAGACGTTCCCAACAAACGACTGCTCGATATGAATCCTGGCGCCCAAAATGCTGGATGTCGGTCGACATCCTAATGTCAATATCATGGCTTACAGTGAAGTTATGGATCTCAAAGGTCAGGTGGGAAATTTTACCGCAACAGTAAAGAAAAAAGCCCGCTATGTGAAAGAAGAAATCTGTAATGCCTGTGGCGATTGCCTGGCAAAATGCCCGGTGAGAAAAATTCCCGATGCCTTTGAGATGGGTTTGAAAAACCGCCGGGCAATCTACCTCTATTTTTCCCAGGGCATCCCGGCAGTGATGACCATTGACGCGGATCACTGTATGTATTTGACCAAAGGCAAGTGTGGTAACTGCCAGAAGGCTTGTATAAAGGGCGCTATCGATTATGAACAAAAGGATGAAATGGTGAAACTGAATGTCGGCTCGGTTATCCTTGCCACCGGGCTGGATATTTTTGATCCTTCGCCCTTGACCCATTATGGCTATGGCAAATTAAAAAATGTCATCACCGGGTTGGAATATGAGCGACTGATCAATGCCACCGGTCCCACTGGCGGACACCTTAACCGACCATCGGATGGCGAGCTGGCACATAAAGTCGCTTATGTCCAGTGCGTCGGGTCACGGGATTTTAATTACTGTAATTACTGCTCCAGCGTCTGTTGTATGTATGCGATTAAAGATGCCATGTTAGGTCGCGAGCACGATCCAGATTCAGATTCATATATCTTCCATACGGATTTCCGTAATGTCGGCAAATGGTTCCAGAAATATGAAATTCGTGGCAAAGAAGAATATGGTATAAATTACATCAGGGGACGAGTAGCTGAAATAACTGAAGATGCCGACCAGGATCCCATTGTCTGGTATGAAGATACTGAAACTCGTGAAGTGAAAAACTTGGCGGTGGATATGGTGGTCTTATCTACTGCGGCAATGCCAGCGAAAGGTTCTAACCAATTAGCCAAATTATTAGGCATTCAGCTAAACGAACATGGCTTTGTTAAAGTAGGATTGCCGTTTCCGAATGATACCAATGTTCCTGGAATATTTTCCTGTGGGTTCTGCTTAGGCCCTGCTGATATTCCTGAATCAGTGGCACAAGCCAGTGCTGCGGCAAATCGAGCCGCAGAAGCTGTGTTTTTAAACCAGGCAAAAATGCAGGCTTGATTATGAAAGCGAATAAAGAAAAGCCTCGATATGTAATTTGCATTCAAAATGAAGGATGTGATTATCTGGAACAAGGCAAACTTTACCAGGTTCTTGTAGATGAATCAGTTAAACAAGAGAGCTACCTCAGAATAATTGATGAGTCTGGATAAGATTACTGTGCACAGCAGATTATTTTGTTTTCAAATTAATTTAGTTATCAGTGACAAAATAAGGCAATAAATAGTGTGAGATAAAAAATGAAAATATTAAACTACCGAATTTTGCTTCGAAAAGAATCCGAAGGAGGATATACAGTTATCGTTCCGTCATTGCCTGGTTGTGTTACTTATGGAGATACAATGGAAGAAGCAATTGTGATAGCAAAAGAAGCTATCGAATTATATCTTGAGAGCTTAAAAGAGCACGGTGAAGAGATTCCCACGGAGGAAAGCACATTAGAATATACAAGGAGTTCTTGTGGACGATATTCGTATCGGTGTCTTTGTCTGTAATTGCGGCAGTAACATTGCTGGATTTCTGAATTGCAAAGAAATAGCAGAATATGCCAAAACCCTACCAAAAGTCGTTTTTACCAGGGAAAATTTGTTCTCATGTTCCGAGGCAGGAATTAATGATATTAAAAAAGCCATTATGGAACACAAATTGAATCGTGTTGTTGTGGCTGCCTGCACGCCACGTACACATGAGCCGACCTTTCGTTCCGCGTGTGAGGAATCAGGGATGAATCCTTTTCAATTCGAATTTGTGAACATCCGAGAACATTGTTCCTGGGCGCATAAAGCTGAAACCGAATTAGCTACGGACAAAGCAAAAGACTTAATTCGGATGGGTGTTGCTCGTGCTGCATTATTAGAGCCACAACAGTTCATAGTTGCTGATGTTGAGCCATCAGCCCTGGTTATCGGTGGTGGCATTGCGGGAATGACAGCCGCTAAGTCTCTGGCAGTACGGGGTCTTGAGGTAACTATTGTTGAAAGAGAAGCATACCTGGGTGGCGTGGTCAAAAAACTCAATCAAATTCTTCCCGGGGATATTCCAGCGGAAAAATTAATCACAGAAAAAATCGAAGAAATTACGTGTAATCCACGAGTCGAAGTAATTACTAATGGCACTGTAATGAATATTTCAGGGTATGTCGGGAATTACATCGCAACGATTCAAAATCTTCAAAAAGAAGAAATAAAGAAGAAATTTGGGGTAATCATCGTAGCTTCTGGTGCGAATATTTTAAGCCCAAACGGTATATATCATTATAATGGCAAAGAGATCATTACACAATTAGAATTAGAGGATCGCCTGAAAGAGAAAAAATTTAATGCTCAAAACGTGATCATGATCCAATGTGTAGGGTCTCGGAATCGAGAACGAGTATATTGTTCAAGAATCTGCTGCATGACTGCTATTAAAAATAGTATTTTAATTAAAGAACGAAATTCCACTACGAAAGTTTTCATATTATATCGTGATTTGATGTGTCATGGAGTCGAAAACGAAGAATATCTTCGTCGAGCAAAACAATTGGGCGTGCGCTTTATCAAATTTTCAGAAAAAATGCCACCAGAAGTTGAAAGCAATAATGTGCGTGTCTTCAATGATATTGTCGGTAGAGAGATGAAAATAGATTTTGATCTGCTGGTATTAGCGACCCCATTTATTCCCAATGATGGCGTTGAGGAATTGTCGAAGATGCTGAAGGTGCCTTTAGATGAGAATAAATTTTTTCTTGAAGCCCATATTAAATTACGTCCGCTGGATTTTGCCACAGATGGAATCTATGTTTGTGGGACTGCTCACTGGCCAGCATCGACGAGCGAAGCTATTTATCAGGCACTTGGCGCTGCGGCACGCGCCTCGATTCATTTAACACGACAGGAAGTCGAAGTCGAGCCGATCGTCTCAATGCTGATTGATGAGGATTTATGTCGTGGCTGTGGGCTCTGTGCTTCAGTTTGTCCTTATAGTGCGATTGAAATGGTACAAACAGCTAAAGGAATTAAAGCTCACATGATTGCTGTGGCGTGTAAAGGTTGTGGCACCTGTGGTGCAACCTGTTATAAACATGCCATTAAGATGAACCATTATACGAATGAGCAACTTCTGGCCCAGATACAAGCTGCATTTGAAGATTAGTTTTTCAGTTCAGCATAACAAACAATTAATGTGATAAATATGAAAAACTTGAATATCGGAGTATAAAAGATAATTATCTCAAACCAGCCAATGGAATGAAACAACCTATTCCTAAGGAAATCTCAAAATGATGATCAATTGGCTAAGCATATTAAAAAGTATTTGGGATTACTAAACGATTAGCTGAATGAGAACTGGAATCATCCAAATTCAGACGGAAAATTTTTCAAAATAGAGAAAATTCAAAGAGTTACAATTCTAAACATTTTAGGTACTAATAAATAGGTAAACTTCATGTCCGAAACTTATCATCCAAATATCCTCGCATTCTGCTGCAACTGGTGAGCATACGGCGCAGCAGACCTCGCCGGGGTTGCGAGGCTTCAATATAGTCCTGACATCCGGATCATTCGTGTAATGTGTTCAGGTCGTGTTGATCCTGTGATGATTATCGAGGGATTTATTCATGGGGCCGACGGTGTTTTTGTTGGTGCCTGTCTGCCTGGAGAGTGTCATTACTCATCTGGTAATTTTCACGCACAGGGCAAAATTTTGATGACGCAAAAGATTATTAAACATGCTGATATTAATCCAGGTCGATTGGTCTTTCGTATGATGTCCAGTGCTGAAGGGGCGAAGTTTGTATCTTTTGTGACGGAATTTCAGAATCAAATTCGAGCCATGGGAAAATTGGGCTCCAGCGAAAATATTTCAAATAATGAATTAAAACTAAAACTTTTGGCAGCTCGAAACGCTGTCGAAAGTAAAAAACTTCGTTGGGTCGTGGGTAAGCGATTAGAATTTTTAGAGAATGGAAATATATACGGAGAAAAATTCACTCAACATGAAATTCACAGGTTGTTTGAAGAAATTGTAATGGATGAGTTAACGATTCAAGAAATCAAACTTCGTATAAACCAAAAGCCCTTGAGTGTAAAAAGTTTAGCATCAGAATTAAATCTTCCACCTCAGCGTGTTTTACGTCAACTGGTGGATATGAGGAAAATGGGATTGGTTAAAATAACAAATATTGAAAATAATTCACCACTATGGATTATTTGTTAAAATTAAATTTCTAATAAACAACAAAATCAGTTACTGATTTAAAATGGAGGGTTGCTCCTAATCAATAACACATGGAGATGAACGTCCCATCTTTAAATCTTGTTTGAAAAAGAATCTTTGTTCGTTAGGCTAAGAAATGGTTAATTGAAGAATTTTAGTATAATTTTAAATTTTATGGAGCTTATTATGTCAAAAATAAATTTTAAACTGGAACATCTTGATAAGCTTTTTCCTTCAAATTTTACGGAAGAGCAGATTGCAAAGGGGAAGACTGAATTTCTAAAGCAATTAGCATTCTATACCCATAAATTTTATGGCGGCAAAATCATGACCGTACCGAAAGCTGGCTTATATAGTTTTAACTGGTTTAATATTTGGTATACCCCGGGAGTATCAAAAATTTCGACAATGATTCGAGATAATAACGATTGTTCATTTGAATTATCAAATCGTGGGAATGCTGTTGCAATAGTTTCAGATTCGACACGAGTGTTGGGTGATGGTAACTGTACGCCTCCAGGTGGCTTGGGTGTTATGGAAGGCAAGGCAATGTTAATGAAATATCTCGGTGGTATCGATGCATCAGCTATTTGCATTGACAGCCGGAACAAAAAAGGAGAACATGATCCGAATAAGGTTATTGATTTTGTTAAAATGTTGCAACCAAGCTTTGGTGCTGTAAATCTCGAAGATATTTCGCAGCCAAATTGTTTCAAAATTTTGGATACACTTCGCGAAGAATGCAATATACCAGTTTGGCATGATGATGCCCAGGGAACTGGCTGCGTTACATTAGCTGGACTGATAAACGCGTTAAAAGTTGTTGACAAAAAAATTGATGATGTCAAGATGGTATTCTGGGGCGCTGGTGCTTCGAACACTACGATTGCCAGATTAATCATGTTGGATGGTGCAGATCCTTCAAGGATAATAATGTTTGATAGCAAGGGTGGTTTACATAAAAATCGTGAGGATTTAAAGAGGGATACCCGATTTTATCGAAAGTGGGAAATTTGCGGACGAACAAATCCTGATTGTGTTAATGACATCATCGAAGCCTGTATCGATGCTGATGTACTGATCGCACTTTCTAAACCTGGGCCTGACGTTGTTAAGCCCTCATGGATCCAAGCAATGGGTACTAAGTCGATAGTCATGGCTTGTGCGAATCCAATACCTGAAATTTATCCTTACGCTGCTAAGGAAGCAGGCGCTTATGTCGTTGCTACCGGTCGCGGAGATTTTCCCAACCAAGTTAATAATTCATTAGGTTTCCCAGGAATCCTCAAAGGTGCCCTTATTGTTCGCGCCAAAAAAGTAACCGACGAAATGGCAATTGCATCTGCTCATTCACTTGCTCAATTTGCAGAAAAGAGAGGGATCAATCCTGAAAATATTATGCCGACTATGGATGAACATGAAGTGTTTCCCTATGAGGCAAAAGCCGTTGGATTGAAAGCTATTGAACAAGCGGTTGCCCGTAAAATTCTGACTGGCGATGACATCTATCACAAAGCCAAAAATGATATCATGAAATCACGAGAAATTTTGAAAACCTTAATGGACAAGGAATTCATTCAGAAGCCACCTGATGATTTGATTAAAAAAGCATTGGATAAAGCAATCGAGGCGGTTGCGTTATAATTCATATCAGTCGTTTAGAATGAAACGAAGTAACTATCTTTTAAAACTTAGAAATTTAGAAATAATTAATAATGGGATTTCATTTATCCAAGAGGAGTAAACATATGAAAAAGATCATCGTTCGTTTAATGACAGGGGGATTAATACTAGCGTTTGGTATATCAAATCGCCTTATAGCTCAAATCACTGTAACTGCAAATGATGCTCCAAGCACGCCGGGAACATATTTTGAAATGAGCGCTAAAGACACGGTTGATGTTAATCTCGGTGAACCTGGTGCAAATAAATTTTGGGATTTCAGCGGTATACAACTGACTTACAAATCTTATTGGCGCGTGGTTGATTATGCAACGTCACCATTTGCTAAAAAATTTCCTAATGCAAATCTTGTCTACCAGGTCACTTATGACAACAATGATACCATCACTTATAATTATGCACGATTAACTGATAACGATTTAACGGAACTGGGAAGGGGGAAAATCGTCGTTTCGGGCAACGATACCATTACTACAGAGACATCGGTTGGTAAACGGGCTACTCCCAAACTCCATTTACCAGCTACTTATGGCGATCCTGAATGGACATCGGTCTTCGAAATTGATACAACAATGGCAGGATTTGGAGTAACTGTCAAGGATTCCAGTTACACTAAAATTGATGCCTGGGGAACCATTAAGACCCAATTTGGAGAATTCCCTTGTTTACGAATCCGTCAGGATCATAGTCGATTTGCCTATACACTTTTTGGTGCCATTCCCTTGGAGATCAACATTAACTACTTTTGGGTAACCAATAATTATGGAATATTAGCAACAGTAACCGGGTTGAGCGATGTGACAAATCCGAATCCCAATCCTAATTATTCGAAAGCAAAAAGTATCGACATCATGACCAACTTTTATCCGACTTCAGTCAAGGAAGTGTCTAATGGAGAAGTGCCTAAAAAATTCGATTTGTTTCAGAATTACCCCAACCCATTTAATCCCAGTACTATTATTGGTTATCAATTAACCGAGCCTTCAAAGGTTACATTAAGAGTGTTCAATATTGCTGGGCAGGAGGTCGCGCTATTAGTCAGAGCGCAACAACAGCCTGGCAAGTACAACTTTGAATGGAATGTAGATAATTTACCATCAGGGGTTTATTATTATCAAATTAGGGCAAATCAGGACGTGGTTACCAAAAAATGTGTATTGTTGAAATAAGGCTAAGGCAAAGGCTGAGGCTAAGAATTTTAGATAGTAACGTTTAGATCACAAATTTATAAATAATTAGCCTTCGCCTTAGTCTCAGCCTTTGAAATTCGCAATCGATACAATTAGTTTTCTATTGACAAAAAAAATTGAAGGAAACTTAAGATTATAATATGAGCGAGCAAAAAACGAATCGAAATGGATCAGTCTTAGTTTGCGGTGCTGGAATTACAGGTATTCAAACTGCATTGGATCTGGCGAATTCTGGCGTTAAAGTATTTTTAATAGAAACTAAACCCACAATTGGTGGTTCAATGGTCCAGTTGGATCGAACCTATGCTTCTCATCTACCGGCAGTTTGCCTCATGGCTCCCGAAATGGATGCTGTGAGTCGCCATCCCAATATCGAGCTTATTACGCATGCTGATATTCTCAGCATTAAAAAGAAAAACGGAGTTTTCGAAGTCAACATTCGAAAAAATCCATATCGTGTGAACGAAAAATGTATCGATTGCGGTGCTTGTGTTCAGGTGTGTCCGATAAAACCTTATAACAAATTTAATGAAGGTTTTTCGCTCCGAACTGCCATTGACATCAACAACAAAAGCGCTTTTTCCTACAGATACGATATTGAAAAAGAGACACCAATTTGCCAGGAGACCTGCCCAGTCCATATTGATATACGGAAATATATCGGTCTGATCGCTGATGGTCGCTATCTGGATGCATTAGCTGTGATTCGGGAAAAAAATCCCCTCCCGGCAATCTGTGGGCGTGTTTGTAACCACCCCTGCGAAGGTGCTTGCAATCGAGGTAAACAAGACGAACCCGTTGCCATCGATGCATTAAAACGTTTCGTCGCAGATTATGAATTAGAATTAAGAAAACAAGGCAAGCTTCCTAAGCCTGTTGCCCCGGCAATTAACGAAAAGTTAGGTAAAGTAGCCATCGTTGGGGCTGGTCCAGCTGGTTTAACTGTCGCTCACGATCTGGCGCTTAAGGGAATCCAATCGACTATTTTTGAAGAGGCACCAGTACCGGGAGGAATGCTTTGGCTGGCAATCCCGGAATATCGTTTACCCAGAGATATTATTCAAACAGAAGTTGACTATATCTGCGACCTTGGAGTTGAATTGAAATTGAATACACCCATTACCAAAGATTTTACCATCGACGATTTGCTATCGGACGGATATAGGGCAGTTTTTCTGGGAATCGGTGCGCATCAAGGATTAAAATTGGGCGTTCCAGGTGAAGAGGATTACCAGGGATTTTTGGATTGTATTGTATTTTTACGTCGAGTAAATCTTGGAGATAAAACCAAGCCTGGGCGCCAGGTTATTGTTATTGGTGGTGGTAATTCGGCGATTGATGCTGCAAGAACGGCGTTGCGATTGGGTTCAGAAGAAGTGCACATTGTGTATCGACGAACTGTAAAGGAAATGCCTGCAAGCCCATGGGAAATAGAAGAGGCTGAGAAGGAGGGAGTTAAGATTTCATACTTAGCTGCGCCAGTAGAGATTTTGGGTGAGAATGGAAAAGTTGTGGGTATGAAGTGTACCCGCATGAAACTGGGCAAATTGGATGCCAGCGGCAGAAGACGACCGGTTCCAATTGAAGGTTCTGAATTTGAAATAGAGGCAGATGTCATTGTACCATCCATTAGCCAACAACCAAACATTTCATTCTTACACGAAGGACATGGACTTTCAATAAACCGCTGGAATTCATTCGATATAAATTCACGAACGATGCAAACCAATCGTCCTGAGATTTTTGCTGGTGGCGATGCCGTTACGGGTCCTGCAACAGTTATAGAAGCGATCGCTGCCGGACATCAGGCGGCGATTTCAATTGAAAAGTTACTTACAGGGGAGACATTATAGCCATTAATAAAAATGTTACCAGAGGTTTAAAGAGAATTATCAATGGAAATTCTGAATGAAATACAAGAGAGTAGTCTGATTGTCCCAAATAAGGCAAATTCTGTTAAAAAAGAAATATTCTCTAATAAATATATTATGGTACCATTTGGCTGTATAAATATACGTCCTGTAATCTTGCCACTTTTGATGAATAATGAAAAATATGTATTATTGGATATTAATAAAATTGATGATTTATGCACATTTGATTGGTTAAAAAAGGCACAACCAATATGGGATGCCCATAAAACAGCTAAATCGAAACAAATTCAAAGGCTGAAGCTTATTATCTTTGTGCAATTTTGAATTCAACTGTTTTAAATAAGTTGATTAAACCATATCAATCCAGAGGATTGTTTGGTGAAAGAGCTATCCATAGAAGACCTTTACAATTTCCAATTCCCAAATTTAATATTGAAGAAGAGTTACATAATCAATTGTCTTCTTTAGGAGAACATTTCAATACGGATGTTGAGAATTTCGTTCAAAAAAGTAGTCTAAAAATCAAGTAAAGAGGATTATAACTTCAGAAATAATAAAGATAGGCTATTTAGTGGAAAGTTTATTTGAAACCTGGAGCAATAAATGAAGAAGGACAAATTCATCACTGATTTTGAAGATATCCCCACTCCACGTCAAAAAATGCCACATCTTTCTCTGGAGGAAAGAGCGCTTAATTTCAAAGAAGTTGAATTGGGTTTTACCGAAAAGATAGCATTACGAGAGACCAGCCGTTGTTTAAGTTGCCGTCGCTGTATTGGGTGTGGGCTCTGTTTAGCAGAGTGCGATCAGCAGGCGATTATTTACGACCAGAAAGAAGAGTATACTAATATAGAAGTTGATTCTATTGTCCTCGCAACAGGTATTGAAAGATTCGATGCTAAGAGAAAACCAGAATTTGGATATACATATTATCCAAATGTCATTACCAATATTGAAATGGAAAGGATCATGAATGCCAATGGTCCTTATGGCGGTATAATAATGCGTCCATCAGACGGTGAAATTCCACAACGAATCGCATTTATTCAGTGCGTCGGTTCGCGTGATGAAGACCTTGGTGTCAACTATTGTTCCAATATTTGCTGCACAACTGCACTTAAGCAAGCTATGATGGCAATGGACAGGATTGAGGGCTTAACGATATCCATATTTTATTCTGACATTCGTCCCTTCTCTAAAAACTCAGAAAGTTATTATCTAAGGGCAAGAAATGAATATGGTATTAATTTCATTCCTGCTAAAGTCAAGCAGGTACAAGAAGATCCTGACAGTAGTAGTTTGACAATTAGATATTTAAAAAATGGAACGGAAGAATCCACTACTTTTGATTTGGTCGTTTTGTCGACAGGTATTACGCCATCAGTTGGTATTAAACGTCTTAGCCGTCAGGTTGGAGCCCGTTTAAATAAATACGGTTTTTTCCCTGGTTCAGACCAAAGTCCTGTGGCGACTACTGGAGAAGGTGTCTGGTTTGCAGGGTCAGCGACACATCCAACCGATCTCTCGACCAGTCTGATCCAAGCCAGTGCTGTAGCTGCTAAAGTACTGCAAGCTTTAAAGAAAAAAGATGTGAGATTGAATAACAATTCAGAATATCCAATTAAAGTTAAAGAAAGAAAAAGCGGTGATCGTATTGGTGTTTTTTTCTGTCGATATGGTTTGAGTTCTCAACTAAACGTCGATAATGATGATGTCATTAAATTTATACAAAATTCAAATGCAGATTTACATGTCGGTGATTTAGAATATGTTTGTAACACAACTGGTAAAAATGCGATTATCGAGACCATTGAAAAAGAAAATTTAGGACAAGTTATCATTGCTCCTTGTTATTTTAAACATTTCCATCTTAAAATGTTTCAAACATTAATTCAATCTGCTGGTCTATCCAAGGATCAGCTTTCAATTTTAAACATTGAAAAAGAAAAAGGGGTCTTAAACACCGAGGATGTGAAACAAAAATTGCTTGAGCTAATTGAATCAAATAAAAAAGCTGAATCATTTCCAGAAACGCAAGACGAAATTACCAAAGAAGCGTCTATTATTGGATGCTCTGTTACTGCATTACAATCGGCTCTGGACATCGCGGAACAAGGGTACCAGGTTCATCATCTGGTCACTGAATCAGAAGTGGGAATAACAGACCGACAAATTTTCTGGCATTCTGAGAATATCGATGAGATACTAAAGAATCTTCATGATCAGGTTTCTAATCATCCCAATATTCAGATTCACAAACAAAGCCAAATCGTAAAGCTGGAAGGAGAGCCGGGTAACTATACCTTATTATTTAAAGAACAAAGAGAAGATAAATCAATTAATATAGGTGCAATTGTTCTGGCACTGGGAGCCGACCCTTATAAGCCGGTAGAATATTTCTATAATGAAAATCAAAATGTTATAACGCAGGGTGAATTAAATAAGTTACTTTTAGAAAAAGATTTTAATTATCAAAAAGTTGTTATGATTCAATGTGTTGGCTCAAGACAGCCAGAGAGACCTTATTGTAGTCAAATTTGTTGTGAACAAGCCATTAAAAATGCCTTAAAAATAAAGGAAATCCAGCCGGATGTAGAAATTCACATCTTACACCGAGACATTCGCGTATATGATTTTGAAGAGGATAACTACACAGAAGCAATAGAGAACGGAATTCATTTTATTCGAATGGATAAAACACCTGAGGTTAATTCAACAAATGGAAAATTCTTAATTAAAGTCATTGATCGTTTATCTACTCAGCTTGTTTGTTTGGAAGCAGAGTTAATTGTATTAAGCAATGGAATTATCCCACATCAAAATAATGATAAAATTGGGGAGATTTTACACGTGCCTTTAAATGGTGACGGATTTTTATTAGAGCATGATAATATGATGAAGCCATTACACTGCAATCGACATGGAATATTTGTGGCTGGATTAGCCCATAATTCTCAACGTTTAGAAAACGCATTGATGCAAGCAAGCACGGTAGCCGGGAAGATAGGAGTGATGTTTAGAAGCGGAAGATTATTTTTCTGAAATTACTTAGCACTTTCAAGGTGCATTTAAACATCAAACCGCTAATTTTACGATATAACCTAAATTAACGAATAACTTCTAGTTCGCATATCTTATACCGAATACAACTGCAACTCTACGTCTTTTTTGCTTTTCTTACGCAGGAGATAGTGCTATGACCTATAGCACCTGGGTAGATTATCTTCACAAAAATATAGAAGTTTATCCCATAGAACTGTCTGGATGAGGAAGTCGTATGAGAGAAAACACCTATACCAGCTTTAAGCCGTTAGCAAAGGATTTAGCTGAAGCACTTATTCCTTATCTGGAAAAATCCTAGGCATTTTTCGGGCATAGCATGAGGCCCTTAATCGGATTTGAAATCCCACATCTTTCGTAATAAAAAACTTCCTGGTCTGCATATTTTTTTTGCTTCTGGTACTTTTGCTCCACGGTTAGGTAGCGGTCATAATACAATTTAAAATTTACCAGAATTAGAAGTCACTGAAGAATTGTGTAAGCTTGAAAGAACGCCTGAAGCTGTGCTAAACGACGAAGAACTGATGTAATTACTTTCACCGATGTTACAAACTGAGTTTGAAGGTAACAATGCCGATGTTTATGAACCTAGACCTACGCTTGATTGTATCATTTTAGATTATGGTTGTATACAGGACAAAGATGTGAGCAGAGAAAGTCTTGAGGTGTGGCAAGAGTAGACATCAGCGACTTTTTCGATTCACATATTTGTTGGTGATTATTTTTTTGCAAACAGAGCGATCACTGCTACTCCAAACTTTATCTAATGAATTGAAACAGATAGTGGCAAGATTATTATCTGTGAAAGAAGAATGAGTGGTTCCTCTTTTAAACTCATTCACTTATACCCATTATCGCATTTACCTAATTACCTATTTACCGACAAGTTCATCCCAAGCCTCAAACGCTCTTCTGAGATGCGGAATAACAATCGACCCACCAACTACCATGCCAATTGACAAAGCTTCTTCCATCTCTTCGTTGGTTGCTCCTTCTTCATGGCAACGGATGATGTGGTATTTAATGCAATCATCGCACCTTAAAACCAACGAAGCAACCAATCCTAACATTTCTTTAAACTTAGCAGGTAAAGCCCTTTTTCGATAAACCTGAGAATCTAAACTGTAAAATCTTTTGATCTCCAACTGGGCATATTTCATCACGATTTCGTTGAGTCGTTCTCGTTCTGTCTGAAATTTTTCGATGATACTATCGGACATATTATTTTCTCCTTTGTGGTTAATTCTTTTCGTTATTTTTTTGAAATCAATTTAATAAAAAGTTATTAACAAATCAATCCTTTTTCGTGACCATAATGGCGTCCCCTTTGCGGCAACTCTATCAACTCCCTTCTTAGCACATCTATGGTGGCCCTGTAAAGATGGCCCACAGGATAAACCAGATTCGGTTTATATAAATATTACGATACCCGATGCACAATATAATGGCTATGATCTGTACGCTGCCTCCAATGGTAAATTGGTCAATATCATTAAAAATCCTGATAACACAAAACGATTTGAGTGGCAGGTTCATTATCCGATCCCGGTTTATTATGTGGGAATCGCCGTGACAAATTATCGTATTTTTATGCATTGGTATCATTATTCAGCGACAGATTCAATGCCTGTTCATTATTATGTCTTTCCAGAACATTATCAAGAAGTTGTTGCTGATTGGGCTCGTACTGTTGATATGATTGAATTCCTAACCGAAAAGTTTGGATAGTATCCGTTCATCAAGGAAAAATATGCAATGTCTGAAATCGGTTTTTATGGCGGGATTGAGAATCAAACTAACACGGTGATGGGAGGTTTGAGTCCAGCCTAGGAAATGGCAATTTTAGATGAACTTTCGCATCACTCTTACAAAGACTCTACCAACGCCTTCAATATCCGATAATAAACCTCGCATCCTGTTCTAAAATCATGAATATTAATCCGCTCGTTATCTCCATGAATGCTTTGTAATTCATTCAGAGGAACAACAATTGGGATTAATCCAAAAGATTGATGTCCATGAGCCCGAAAAAAATAATTATCAGAACTGGCAATAAAAATAAATGGAGACACGAGTACATCCTCTGGATGAATCTTTTGAATTTCAGATTGAAAGGGCTGATGGATAACTGAATATTGTGAAGACGAGAATTCCTGAGAATGAATGGTTCGTAATTTTGCATCTTTTGGGATTATTGTTCTAATTATATCAATTAAGGATTCCACGGTATAGATTGAATTAAATCGGATATCGCAGGTGATCGTGGCGTAGCTTGGAATAACATTTACGCCAAGTCTGGTAATAGGATTGATTTTTCGTTTAGAGGTGCGTCCAAAAATTCGTTTGAGACTCAATAATGGCAACACTTGTTTCTCTTCGATACCTTCTATTTTATCAGTGGAAATATTGGTCACGTTTAGTGAGGTTCGAAACATATCAGGAATACCAGTTGCCCTGGTAATAATTCGATTTAAGAGATTTGTTCCCGGTTGTGATTTAAAGAGAAAGCTTTTAATCATTGGAATCGCTGCAACCGATCTAATCAGATAATTATCGCTCTGCTTAAGTAAACAGTCTATGAAAACCTCGACGGATTCTTCGATTTTAATTGGGAAACGATAGCTGCTCAACTTTTGAGCTACTTTTGCTGCTCTGAGAACAGGATTTGACCTTTTTGTTTTCCCACTAACTGAACCGTGTCCCCCTTTTGAATGAACTGTGATTGTTACCCACAAGAGCCCTTTCTGCTCTGATTCGTAGAGGAACATGGTTCCATCAAAAATTTCTGGAATCTCAATACCGAATCCACCTTCACCGAGTACAATCAAATTTTTATAACCCAGTTGATCCAGCCGCTCTGCATAAAACCTGGCGCCAAATTCTGAGGAAGTCTCTTCCTGTACTAACGAACAGAACTTAATCAAATCCGTTCGCGGATGATTCTCGTTGACTAATTTGAGGAAAGCATAAGCTTGGGCTACGGCGATTGATTTCATATCCAGTGCCCCACGCCCATAAAGATAATTCCCGTCGATATGACCACCAAACGGCTCAAAATTCCAGTTTTCTCGGTTCGCAGGAACAACATCGAGATGATTCTGGAGTAAAATTTTCTCATGTGGCGTTTTATCTGTATAAGTCTCAAAATTATGATAATCTTCGATATGAATGAGCTGGTTTTTAACATGATAATGAGAGAAGATTGAAGACAAGAATTGACAGGCTTCTCGGTCGTTTTTGCTGTTGGTGGTATCGATTTGGAGATATCTCTGGAGAACAGACACTGGATCGTCGAGAATATCCATTGTTATTTCTCCTGTAAAAGGAATTCAAGCTTTTTTTCACTCATCCACACGAATCAATAACTTTCACAAATTTTTTGTGTTTTTCAGTGTGTGTCTTTGAGCTGTTGCAATATAGAAAATAAAAACCAAAGAATCAATTAATTACTTGAAAATATGGTAAAATTTTTATAATTTTGTCTGATTGAGTTGAGTTTGTTGAGTAAGTTGAATAATTAGATAGTTACTTTGGATTGGTGTATGTCGGAAAGAGTTAAAATAACGATTGTTGGCGCTGGTGTGATTGGTTGTGCGATTGCCTATCAATTGTCAAAAAAATACAATGAAATTTTTGTGATCGAAAAGAATCCAAAGGTAACGGCAGAGAACCAGTCTTCCCGGAATTCTGGGGTGATTCATGCCGGCATTTATTATTCCAAAGAGGAATCACCATTGAAGGCAAAGCTGTGTGTTGAAGGGAACAGGATGCTATACGATTTTTGCCAGGAATTTGATGTCCCGCATAAACAGACTGGTAAATTGGTAATGGCAACTGAAGCGTGGCAATTGGATTATTTGCAGGATACTTTTCAGATTGCACTGCAAAATTATGTTCCAGGGGCAATGATTATTTCAGCCGGAGATGCGAAACGGATGGAACCCAATATTCAATGCATCCAGGCGGTTTATTTTCCAACTTCAGGAATTGTTGAAGCCACTCAGTTGGTCCATCGGTTATATACGCTTGCTTCTCAAAATGGAGTTTATTTTGTAACTCAAACAGAAGTGGTCGACATCAAGCCGAAAAATGAATATTTTGAGATCGTCACCAGTTCAGGCAACCATGTCGAAAAATTTGAAACTGAAATTTTAATCAATTCTACGGGATTATACTCCGATGAAATGGCACGAAAGATCAATCCTGATTGTCCACATGAGATTTTCTCTGTCCGAGGTGAAATGGCGAAATTTTATAAATCCCTAAGAGAAGATATATTTCACAGAGGTATGAATCTTTATCCTGTTCCTCATCCATTGGATGCTAATGGCAAAAAATCAGTTATCCCGTTTGATGAATTTCAAAAATTATTCAAAGCGAAAAAAGTTTTGAAAACAGTAGGTGTTCATTTGACACCAACGTTTGATTTAATTGATGGAAAATATGAATTGGGGAATACGGTAACGATTGGGCCTGCAACAAAAGAAGTGAAGGAGAAAGAGGATTATACTCATGATTTGTACCCACCAGATTATTATTTTGAGCTGGTACATTCCTTCTTTCCGAATTTGAAAATCGAGGACATTTCTTTGCATCAGACAGGTGTACAGGCCAAATTAAAAAATCAGTTCGATTGGGTAATTGAGCCTGATGAAGAACATCCGAACTGCATTCAATTGATTGGGATTGATTCGCCTGGCTTGACAGGCTGTCTGGCGATTGCGAGGCATGTGGAAGAGTTGATCGATATGATATAATCCTTATTTTCTTCGTACTGAAATGCATTTTAATTGGTAATTGTGAATAGTCAATTGATAATTGTTAATACATTTGAATTAAATATGCCATATCGAAAAATTTTATGTTGACAATGAAGGAAAATTTATTTAATTTAAAATGAAGCATCAATTTATGTTCTTTCGAAGTCATCGCCGTACTATTCCTTCAAACTGAGAATACTCTTTCCCGAAATTGAAAATGATGTTAGGAGGAGTAGAAGGCAGTATTAATCGGGAAATCACTTTAGAAGAGTGGGAAACTTGTTTTAAAAATATAGAACAAAGAAAACTAATCAAAGAAATGAAAACAATTGAAGGTGAACTGAACCATGCAAGTAGAAGAAATAAAAAAAACAATATCAGCCCGTCCATTTAAGGCTTTCGAGTTCCACTTGGACAATGGTGATATTCTTCTAGTGACGCATCCTGAAATCATTATAACAGAAACACTAATTGTAGCAGTTGATCAAGATGGAAAAGTGATGCTGATAGCGCCTGAAGCAATAAGTTCTATAAAATTCATCGGTAAATCAACCGAATGGAATTAAAGGATAAGAAGGACAAATTATAATTTTGGAATGCTAAGCAAACTGCAGGTTGTTTTATTTAAACTAAAAATATAATTGCCACACCAGCTACTGCAAGAACCGTCCCAATAATCGTTTGCCAGCTATGTTTCTCTTTAAAAATCCAATAGGTCAATGGAAGCAAGAAAATTGGTGGTAATGCCATTAGCGTTGAAGCAATGCCGATATTAGCGTATTTGATGGCAATCAACGACAGCCAGATTCCGATAAATGGCCCAAATATTGACCCGCCGATAATCGTCCATCGAGCTTTTTTATTGCTCCAGAAGTAAAAGTTTGAAACTGTCTTGCCTTGAAATATGGCAACTATCCAGAAAATTGCTGTTGCCGTGATGATTCGGATAAGATTTGCCGATAGGGCAGGGAAGTCGCCGCCTAATCCTTTTTTAGCAGTAATCAAAGCAAAAGCCTGTCCTAATGCTCCGCCAAAGGCAAAAAGAATTCCCAAAAAATAATTTTTCGAACCCATTTGATTTTTTCGATTATTCCTCTCTAAAATGACCCAGACAATACCGCTGACGGTTAGAATGATCGCTATGATTTCAAAGATATTCAAGATTTCGTGCAAGAACCGCCACGCTAAAATTGTGGAAATAATTGGCACCAGCGACATGAGCAGCATCGATAATCTTGCTCCGATGAGGATGAAAGCATTAAATAACATCCCATCACCAATGACCAACCCAATGAAACCCGAAATCCCCAACCAAGCCCAGCGATGGGATTCTGCATGAATTGGCAAAAAATTCCCATACAAAAAAAAGTGAGTGATCAAAAGATAGATGCTGGCAAAAAGGAGTCGAGTTCGGTTAACGACTAATGATCCGACCTGCTTGCCAGCGATCGTAAAAAAAATTGATGTAAAAGACCAGGCTAATGATGTCGCAAGCGCAGCGATTTCGCCGAAGTAACTGTCCATTTTTCTAAAGAGTTAACAATAAATTTTGCACTTATCAACTATTCACTTTTAAAGCATCTAATATAAACACAGATTGAGAGAAAAGCAATAAATTTTGTTTAAAGGAGATATTAAAGTGAAAACATAACCTATTTCTGTAGAATAATCTACAATAAAATTAATAATTGTTAACAATTCTTCAATCTTAACTTAGAACAGCCCATATATTTCATTCATTTGAATTTTTCTATGAATAATTGAAATTTAACAACTTATACATTACCTAAATATTCGATTTTTGACAGAAAATGAATATGGCATAACATTTGCATCTAACAAGGAATAAAAGGTAATAACCAATAGAATTAAACGGAGTATAAAAAGAAAAATGATGAAAATAATGCCAAAGCCAAAGGTTTTATTAATCTTAGCGATTTTAGGAATATTAGGTGGCATATTATTTTGTCCAATAAAAATGGAATCTGGAGGGACATGTTTATTTCAGAAATTCTTTGGAAACAATCAAGAGCAAATAGCAGATCATATTTCTGTTATGGAAAGGAATCATATTATGTTAAGACACTATCTTGTACCGTTTGGTTTTGCCTGGTGGTTCAGTTTAGCGATATTAGCTCTAAGTATCTATCAATTAAAAAAAACAACAATTAAATCTAAAAGGGAGCCCGTATGAAAATACGAATTTTATTTGTAGGCTTAATGATTGTTTCTTTGATGCACAACTCATTGTATGCTCAGGAGGACACAACACAAGAAACAATTGAGCAATTAATCGATGAGGCACTACAAAACAATCCTGACTATTTATCAGCCAAAAAACAATCGCAATCAGCGCAAGCGCAAATACCGCAGGCAGGCGCTTTGCCTGATCCCAAATTAGGATTTGCCCTGATGAATTTGCCTGTCAACAGCTTTGACTTCGATCAAGAACCAATGACTGGTAAAAAGATTGCGCTCATGCAGATGTTTCCATTTCCTGGGAAATTGGGATTAAAAGAAGATATGGCGGAATACCAGGCCCAGGTCGTCGCGCAGCAGGTGGAGGAATTAAAAAACAGTTTGATTAAGAATGTCAAATCCGTTTATTTCAACCTGTTTTTTATCGACGAATCGATAGAGATTGTCGAGAAAAATAAAACATTGCTCAAACAGTTTGTCAGTGTTGCCGAGACGAAATACTCTGTGGGAAAGGGACTACAACAGGATGTTTTAAAAGCCCAGGTGGAGCTAACGAAGCTGACTGACAAATTGATTTCGCTGGCGCAAAAGCGAAATACCTTGGTCTTTCAACTGAACAAATTGCTAAACAGGGAGATAGATTCGCCTGTTGGCAAGCTTCCACTGAAAAAATCGTCCTTCAAAATGACGATTGAGGAGCTAAAGGATACAGGGTTGGAAAATAGACCTCTGCTAAAAAGCTGGACTGCCATGATCGAAAAGGCGAAGTCGGCTAAAAAATTGGCAAAAAAGGGGTATTTACCAGACTTCAACCTGGGTGTTGCTTATACCCAGCGGGATGATTTGAATACAGGAATGAAAATGCACGACTTTTTCTCTGCCGAAGTCAGTGTTAATCTTCCTCTCTATTTTTACAAAAAGCAAGCGAAAAATGTGCAAGAAAAAGAACTGCTGTTAAATTCGATTGAGGATAAATATATTTCAGTGAAAAATGAGGTATTATTTCAAATTGAAGATGCACTCACAGAACTGGAAAAAGATGAAAAATTACTCGACCTTTTTGAAACAGGAATTATTCCGCAGGCGAGTCAATCGTTGAATTCAGCGATGTCAGGCTACCAGGTGGACAAAGTTGATTTTCTGACGCTTTTGAATAACCAGATGACGCTGTTCAATTATGAAATGGAATATTATCGAATATTAACAGATTATGAAAAAAGCTTAGCTAAGTTAGAGTTAGCGGTTGGAAAACAATTTTAATTACAATATCATCATTAACCAAACTAAGAAATTAAGAGGTAAAAACATGAATTCAAAAAAACAAATTCTATTATTGGGAGCTGTCTTAGTTGTCGGTATTATCATCGGCGCAACTATTATTTATTTCCTCACCTCAGGTGATTCATCAAAGAATTCAGGAGCAGCGATCGCTTCGGCTGAAGGTGAAAAACAGCTCTATTCCTGCGGCATGCATCCTGATGTGATTCAAGAAGAACCAGGCAATTGCCCGATCTGTGGCATGAAGCTCACGCCGATTAAAGGTTCTGGTAGTACTGGATCTGCTAAAGCTAAAAAAGAGAAAGGGAAAATTCTCTATTGGCGAGCCCCAATGGATCCAACTTACATTTCGGATAAACCTGGCAAATCGCCAATGGGCATGGATTTAATTCCGGTTTATGAAGGCGAAGAAGGTGGTGGTACTGGCAGTATTTTAATTGATCCTGTTACCGTGCAAAATATGGGAATTAAAACAACCACAGTTCAACGCAGGGATATTCATAAAAATATTCGTGCCGTGGGAACGGTGACTTATAATGAAGAAAAATTATATACTGTGAATTCTAAAATTTCTGGCTGGATTGAAAAACTGTATGTGAATTACACGGGTCAATTTGTAAAAAAAGGTGAACCGTTATTGGAAATTTATTCACCTGAGCTTGTATCCGCACAAGAAGAATATTTATTAGCTTTGAAAAATAAAGAATTAGCGAAAGAAAGCTCGTTCGAAGAAATAAAAAATGGGGCGCAAACGTTATTAGCATCGACCCGCAAAAGATTGGAAAATTGGGATATCTCAGCCAGGGCGATTGATGAAATTGAACATCGTGGAAAAGTATCCAAGACCATGACATTAACTGCTCCTGCCAATGGTGTGGTGATCCATAAAAATGCAGTGGAAGGCGTTCATGTTAAAGCGGGCTCCAACCTTTATCAAATTGCGGATCTGTCCTCAGTATGGGTAGAAGCTAGCGTCTATGAGTATGAAATTCCCTGGGTTAAAGTTGGGCAACCAGCGGAAATGGAACTCTCTTATTTGCCTGGCAAAAAATTCCAAGGAAAAGTCACCTACATCTACCCCTATTTAAATCAAAAAGCGCGGGATGTGAAGGTAAGATTGGAATTCCCCAACCCAGGATTGGAACTGAAGCCTGATATGTATGCCAACGTTTCACTGGAGACTGATACGGAATATGATGTTTTGGTAATTCCCAATGAAGCGGTAATACGGTCAGGAGTTCGAAATATCGTGTTCGTCACTCGAGAAGAAGGCAAGTTTGAACCCCGGGAAATTACACTCGGCGCTGAAGCAGAAGATGGATTTATAAAAATAGCCTCTGGTTTGCTCGCAGGCGAACGAGTTGTTACATCGGGTCAATTTTTATTGGATTCTGAAAGCAATGCCCAGGAAGCCATTAAAAAGATGCTTGAAGCGAAAAAACAAATGGGTGAGCCGAAAAACGACAACGAGCGACAGGAAAAAACCAAGCAGATGAAGCATGAAGGTCAGGATCATCAGGCACACGAGCAACATGAGACCGAAACTGTCGAGCATGAAAGTCATGAGCATTTAGACCATGAAAAGCATAAAACTGAGCAAAACATGGAGCATGATATGCAGCAGCATGAGAAAATTGAACATGAAGAACATTCTCATAGCGACATGGTGCTATATACCTGTCCCATGCATCCTGAATTTGTAACAGATAATCCAGATCAGCGATGTCCAGTTTGTGAAATGAAATTAGACAAGAAAAAGGATTTAAAAGAGGACACCCAGTTATACACCTGCCCGATGCATCCTGAGTTTGTGACGGACGATCCAGATGGCAGATGTTCGATTTGCGAGATGAAGTTGGTGAAGAAGAACCGCTAATTTCGCCAATTACGCTAATTAAATGGAAAAACATTCATCAAGTGCGGAAAAAAACAATTATAATTCATTGAATTTATCAATGGTAAGATTTGCTTGTTTTACTATTTTTGATAAAATGCCAATTCCTAACTCTTTATGTTGGGGAATAGAAAGGGTGTAAAGATAGTCGGATTTTGTCATCATAACATGGGAGCCTTTTTGACGGGATATTTCCCAGCCAATTCTTTGAAGTTTCTTTACAACTTGGTCGCCAGAGCAGAGTTTAATTTTAGGACTCATAAGAGTTCCTCATATTCCTCTAAAATCTCCTCTGGTCTGGTGCTCACTTTGTTGTTCATAACTTCAAACCAGCCAGCAATTGCTTCTTTAATGTTGGCTTTAGCTTCAGCAATGGTTTTGCCTTGTGAAAAACAACCAGGAAGGGCTGGGACTTCGGCTACGAAATAGTCGTTTTCATCTTTTTCAATAATGATTTTGAGTTTCATATTTTCTCCAAAATTTAAGTACAGAGTAATATAAATAAGATATATTTTGAAATCAACAAAAAAATAAGGATTAATAAATTATGATTGAAAAAATTATCGAATGGTCAGTAAAAAATAAATTTATCGTGATTTTATTTACAACCTTAGCGATCATTGGCGGTATCATTGGCATGCTCAATATCCCGCTGGATGCGATACCTGATCTTTCAGATGTCCAGGTCATTATTTTGACTGAATATCCAGGACAAGGACCCAATGTCGTGGAAGAGCAGGTGACTTATCCGTTAACCACGGCGATGTTATCAGTACCGTATGCCAAAGTGGTGAGGGGCTATTCCTTTTTTGGCTTTTCTATGGTGTATATTATTTTTGAAGATGGAACCGATATGTACTGGGCTCGAAGCCGTGTGTTGGAATATTTGAATTACGTTGCGAACCGTCTGCCGAGAGGTGTCGTGCCGCAGTTAGGACCTGATGCCACAGGCGTTGGTTGGGTCTTTGAATATGTACTCGATGGTGGTGACAAATATGATTTGGCCGAACTGAGATCAATTCAAGATTGGTATTTGAGATATGAGCTGGCTGCCCTGCCTGGTGTAGCAGAAGTTGCTTCTGTGGGTGGATTCGTAAAACAATACCAGGTAGAAGTCGATCCCAATAAATTAACTGCTTACCATATCCCCATTCAGAAAGTCCGCATGGCGATTCAACGCAGTAATAATGATGTTGGCGGACGGTTGCTGGAAATGGGTGAAACTGAATTCATGGTACGCGGACTGGGCTACATCAAATCCATCAAAGACCTGGAATCGATTCCGTTGGGCGTGGATCAAAGTGGCACCCCGATCTATTTGAAGCAGGTGGCTAACATTCAAATTGGACCCGAGCTGCGTCGCGGTATTGCCGAATGGAATGGTGAGGGCGAAACTGTCGGCGGTATCGTTGTCATTCGTTTCGGTGAGAATGCGCTAAAGGTCATCGATCTGGTCAAGGAAAAATTGAAAGACCTGGAAAAAGGCTTGCCCGAAGGCGTGAAAATAAAAACCGCTTACGACCGCTCAGCCCTGATCCTGCGAGCCATCGACACGCTGAAAGAGAAGCTGCTGGAAGAAATGCTGGTGGTGGCGTTGATCATTATCATTTTCCTGCTTCATTTTCGCAGCTCATTGGTGGTGATTTTTACGCTTCCAGTCGGTATTCTCATTTCTTTCATCGTGATGAAATTACTGGGAATTAATGCCAATATTATGTCGCTGGGCGGTATTGCCATTGCTATTGGTGTCATGGTGGATGCTTCTGTGGTCATGGTCGAGAATGCGCACAAACATCTCGAGCGTGAGCGCAAGAATGGTAATAATGTTAATCATCAGGATTTGATATTGCGAGCATCCAAAGAAGTGGGACCCGCATTGTTCTATTCATTGGTCATTATTACGGTATCATTTTTACCCGTTTTCAGCTTGCAGGCACAGGAGGGGCGATTATTCAGCCCGCTGGCATATACCAAGACTTTTGCCATGGCAGCGTCATCAGTGCTGGCGATTACGATTATCCCTGTTTTAATGTTTTTCTTTGTCCGTGGCAAAATTCGCAGTGAAGAGAAAAATCCGATCAGTCGATTTTTTATAAAAATTTATCG
>JABAOC010012519.1_pt1 | contig 48079 bp, 53 predicted proteins | sample 7062161 | NCBI WGS metagenome assembly JABAOC01 (sample SAMN14538625, study PRJNA623070) | marine sediment metagenome | biome: marine biome [ENVO:00000428]; feature: marine pelagic biome [ENVO:01000023]; material: deep marine sediment [ENVO:00002113] | place: India: Gulf of Khambhat ... | reverse complement strand
CAAAAAGGCCTTCATTGGACACCATGGCTGTGTCCGCTGACGGCCTTTTGTGCTTTCAGGAGGAGGGAGCTGGAGGTGGCGCTGTACCGCGGGAATTGGTCTTACCTTTTTTACCGGTGCGTCGCTCTGACGTACCGCGTAATAGACTATAACTCAATGGAGATAGGGTATGGGTAAGATTGGTGAAGCTACAGTTAGTGGCGCTTCTGGGAAAGAGTATGACTTTGATGCATACACATTAGATACGCAGTTCAAAAACATCGGAGCTGTTTATATCTTCACAAGACGAATAGTAGATGCTGATGGTAATGGAATTCATACTTTTCTTTACATCGGTGAGACCGGAGAATTAGGAAACAGGATTGCCAATCATGAAAAATTGCCGTGTGTAAAACAGCGCAACGTAAACTGCATTTGTGTGCATGCTGATGGTAATGAGAATTCCCGCAAGGCCAAAGAAACCGATTTGCTGCAAGCTTATGAGACTCCATGCAACGATTAATCATTCGCTTGTTGGTCAGGCTTCACTATTTTGCCTGTCTTAATAAATTGTAAGATGAGAAAATCAAGGGAGGATACGATTCAGCGAGAACGTGATCATTTTTTCCGCCGGTTCTCTGACGACCATTCCCCTTTCCTCCAGGTATCTCAAGTGAGCAATAGCCTCTCCGGTGGCGAACCACTTTTGTGCTGCTGGGAATTGCTCCCAAGACTCAGAGCTAATATCCCAGGACATCTCCGAGGCAACCTGAAAGGCGTTCTTTGGCGCCTTGCTTAGTATTAACACGATTTCACCAGCCCTCTTCTGGTGATGCCTTTTCAATTCTTGAACCCTTTCTTTATGGTTCCTGAAAGGACGTCTGTGTCCGGGCAATACGAGATCGACCTTCAACTCATAAACCTCGTCCAGACTCGCTAGATAGCTCTTCAGTGGATTCCCCTGATCTGACCAACATTGAATGTTCGGCGTTATATCATTGAGGATATGGTCTCCAGAGACCAGACTCTTTGTGGCGGGTTCGTATAGACAGGTATGACCTCTGGTATGACCGGGGGTCTCTACACATTTAAAGAGGTAATCTCCAATACTGATTGTATCCCCGTCTTTTAGAATACTCAATTCAGGAATCCACTCTGGGCTATACTTGTAGCCGGGATGGCCATGGAGTGCCACTCGAAGCTCATTATCTGGAAAACCATTCATACCGGCATAGTCAATCATGGATTGCCAGCCACTCCAGGCCTCAATGATCTCCGCATCCGGCTGGTTAAAGTATATCTTGCTGGTATCCCTGACCAGCTTTGGGACAAGGCCAAGATGATCGGCATGCAGATGGGTAATGAAAAAGTCAGTCATCTCTAAATCCACGCCCAGTTCTCGCAGACCAGTCTGCATAGCCCTAAGGCACTCTTTTCGATTTAACCCCGTGTCAATGACCAAATTCCTGTCTGAGCCCCTTATCACATAGGAGTTGAGGGACTTGAGGGGAGTCCCGGGCAGGGGAACTTCCATTCGAAACAAATTAGGTAGAACCTCTTCAATCATAGGCGCCTTGTAGAAGGCCGCACTCCTCGCCTTTGACCCGGGCAAATCTATTATGGGGTCACCGCAATCACAATACTGATAAGCAGTCTCACTGCGAGGACTTTTGGGCCTTCTCCAGGATTTCTCTGATAAAGGGGAGAAGATAGAGCTCCTCTGTTTGAAAGGAAGACAATGCCCGGGCGAGGATTTCTATCTGGACTTCTAGTGGTGCAGAGGGGTCCAGAAAGATCTTATAGACCCCTTTGACCTTACAGAGACCTCCCTCAATGGAAAGATCAGCCTCTCCCAATCTTTCATAGACAACCTCAATGCCCAATCTAAAGGCAAGATCCTCAAGATATTCCACAACCTTCCTGTTCTGCATGCCCATCAACCCTGAGTGGTGGAGCTTTCTGCGCTCACTGAAGTGATTTGTAAGCTAATTTGCAAGAATGCCACGATTTAGGGTCCATTACTGTTAAAACCAGAAAACATTTGGAATTCTCCACTCCAGTTCTGTCAAACCCTTTAGGACACGAATGTGAAGCACATAACTAGTAGTAGAAACATCAACTGGTTTTTCCTTACCTGTGGGTAACTGTGTCATGTTACCTGTCAGTTGAGATCAAAGTTCGAATAGAAAGACAGTTAGATCCAATCTCGATTATCACATATTAACTCAGCCTGTATCTCAAATTTGTGTAGCGTTTCTGGGTCTTATCATTTTTAACCCCAATCGCCAGCGCCTTCTTAGTGCCAACCATTACCACCAGGTTCCTGCCCCTGGTAACAGCTGTGTAAACGAGATTACGTTGCAAAAGCACATAGTGCTGCGTGAGCAGGGGAATAACCACGGCAGGGTATTCAGAGCCCTGAGACTTGTGAACTGATACGGCATAGGCCAGAACGATCTCATCCAAGTCCGAATAATCATAGACCACATCTCTTCCATCAAAGGAAATAGTCACCTCCTGGTCCTCCAGATCGATCCTAATGATTCTCCCGATGTCACCGTTGAAGACCTCCTTGTCGTAGTTATTTCTGACCTGCATAACCTTATCGTTCACCCGAAAGTTCCTGGTGTCTCGCATGACCCCATCTGATGTTGGATTCAGAGCCCTCTGCAACTCCGCATTCAGGTTTCCGGCCCCCACTACCCCCTTATGCATAGGGGTGAGAACCTGGATGTGGTCAATGGGATCAAATCCAAAACGGCGAGGAATCCGCTCCATGGTGAGTTCCAGTATGATCCTGAGAACCTCTTCCGGGTCTTCCTGCTCAATGAAGTAGAAGTCCTCCTGTTTTCGCCCGGGAGATTTGAATGAGGGGAGCAGGCCGTTATTGATCTTGTGCGCATTAACGATAATGAGGCTTTCCTTGGCCTGACGAAAGATCTCATTGAGCTCCACTACCTCTATTTGCCCTGATTCGATAATGTCTTTGAGCACATTTCCAGCCCCAACAGAGGGAAGCTGATTCACATCCCCCACCAGGATGAAGGTAGCCCCGAGAGGAACGGCTTTCAGGAGGTGATGCATCAGGATGGTATCGATCATCGAGGCCTCATCTATAATCACAAGATCACAGTCCAGGGGGTTTAGCTCGTTTCTCTGGAATCCGCCTTTTTGGACGCTGTACTCCAGCATCCGGTGAATGGTCTTGGCCCCGTGACCAGTAGTCTCGCTCATCCGCTTTGCAGCCCTGCCTGTGGGAGCAGCGAGCATGGTCTTCACTCCCAGCCTTGAGAAGATCCTTAGAATGGCATTGATGATCGTGGTTTTACCGGTACCAGGACCGCCGGTAATTACCATTGCCTTATTTTCAAGGGCGCATCGTATTGCCTCCACCTGTCTCCCTGCCAGGGTGATGGCAAGTTGCCCCTGCACCCATTCTATAGCTTTGTCTGCCTCGATCCGCCGTATGAATTCAGGAGCGTTTATCAGGGTTTTCAGCCGAGTAGCGATACTGGTCTCGGATAGGTGAAACTTGGCAAGATAAACAGCCCTCTTGTCCTCCGTGAAATCCCCCGTATCCTCCCTCAGGTCCTCAATGACGACCATGTTGCTGTCTCGGATAGCAGCAAGCGCCTTGACAATGACTTCTCCACTCACCCCCAGGATCTCCCCGCACTTCTTAACGAGCGATTCATAAGGGTAGTACACATGACCCTCATCAGCGAGCTGGTGCAGGACATAGAGTATTCCTGCCTCCGCCCTTAGTTCGGAGTCTTTATCAAATCCCAGCCTCTCCGCAATACGATCGGCACTCAAAAAACCAATCCCGAAGATGTCCGTTGCGAGCCGGTATGGGTTCTCCCTTACCACGTGTATTGATCGGCCTCCGTATTGTTTGAATATCTTCGTGGCATAGCCTGAACCCACACCATGTGTTTGGAGGAAGATCATCACCTCTCGGATCTCTTTCTGATCTTCCCAGGCCTTCTTGATCATCCCGATACGCTTCTCGCCAATGCCATCAACTTCAGCCAGTTTCTCAATCTCGTCTTCGATGACATCGAGGGTTGTCTTGCCGAATTTCTCGACGATCCGCTTGGCCATAACAGGACCAATGCCCTTGATGAGACCTGAGCCCAGGTATCTTTCGATGCCGTAAACGGAGGCAGGAACCAGGGATTTGTAGCGAACCACCTTGAACTGCTCGCCGTATTTCGGATGATTGGTCCATTCACCGCTCATCTTAATGATCTCACCGGGGGTCGGCGCCACCAGGTTTCCAACGACGGTAACGACATCCCGCCGGCCCTGTACCCTTACCTTGGCAACGGTGTAACCGTTCTCGTTGTTGGTGTAGGTTATTCTCTCAATCTGGCCCTGGAGAAAGACTTCCATGCTCACACCCATTTTCTCTCCCTCTATACCATAATCACCCGAGAATGACGAGAGTGCGTTTGAGGCCCCACCAAGTTGGATGGCCTTCTACATAGTTCTTGATATTGGATTTGTTATCGGCTATTTCTATAGGCACCCATGAGCATATCGCCCAACAGGGTCACAATCGACCTTTCGGCCCTAGAGCATAATTTGTCGAGGGTAAGGGAGCTGGTAGGACAGGCCACCAGGATCATGGGGATTGTCAAATCCGATGCCTATGGCCATGGCCTGATCCCGGTAGCCAGGGAATTAGAGAAGCTCCATATAGACTCCCTTGGGCTGGACTACCTGTCTGAGGCGATAAGGCTTCGAGATGAGGGAATTAGAACGCCGGTAGTAATCTTACTTGGAATAAGCACACCGCAGGATGCGAAAAAGGTGCTCGAGTATAACCTGACCCCTGTTATCTTCGATCTCGATTCTGCCCGGACGCTCTCCGAGGAGGGGAAGAGGGGCGGAAGATCCATCAAGGTCTACGTAAAGATCGACACGGGAATGGGCAGGCTTGGTATCGACTTTAAGGAGGCCGAGGCATTCTTGAAACAGCTTACCCATATGAAGGGAATAAAGGTCCAAGGCCTTTTTTCCCATCTCTCTTCAGCGGATGAAGAGGACACCCTGTTCACGCACATGCAGATCAAGAGTTTCACGGAGGCCATTTCTGCCAGTCAGAGGCTTGGCCTAGCGCTTCCCATGAACAATCTCGCAAACAGTGCGGGAATCATGAGGTACACGGATGCCCATCTCGACCTGGTGAGGCCGGGCATCATGCTTTATGGTGCACTTCCCTCCCCGGACTTCGCAAACCCTCCACCCCTGAGGCATATGATGACATTTTGCTCCTCGGTCGTGCAGGTGCGGGAGGTTACGCATGGGACTCCCATTAGTTATGGTCGAACCTTTTACACCGATGGAGCAAGAAAAATAGCCATAATATCGGCAGGCTATAGTGATGGCCTGAGCAGGTCCATGAGCAACAGGGGCCAGGTGCTGATCCATGGGCAAAGGGCAAGGATTATCGGTCGGATCTGCATGAATCTGACAGTTGCCGATATAACTGCAATCAAGGACGTGAAGAAGGGCGACAGGGTGTGTTTCTTGGGGAGGCGCAAGGGAAATATGATCAGAGCAGACGATGTGGCCCGCTGGGCTGACACAATCTCATACGAGGTGCTCTGCTCAATAGGGAGCAGAAACACACGGGAATACGTCTATGAAGAAGAAGTTGGCCCAGATCCTTGAGGACACCTTAGAGCTCTGCTTTAGTGAAGGGTATCTAAAGGAGACGCCCTTACCGGAGTTTGTCATTGAGGTCCCCAACAACTCAGATCACGGGCATTTTGCTACTAACGTGGCGATGACCCTTGCTGGGATACAGGAGAGTTCTCCTTTGATGATAGCCGAGATAATTACCAGCAACTTAGTAGATCACGATCGCCTCATCCAGAGGACCGAGATAGGTGGTGCTGGTTTCATAAATTTCTTTATAACCAGGGAGCAATGGTATAACCTGCTTTGCGAGGTTATTGATCTGAGGGATGACTATGGTCGGAGCTCCCTCGGGGGAAAGGAAAAAATACTGGTGGAGTTCGTCAGTGCAAACCCGACTGGCCCCCTGCATCTGGGCCATGGTCGGGGTGCAGCATTGGGAGACACCCTGTGCCGGATTCTGGATTTCAGTGGGTATGATGTAAAGAGGGAATTCTATATAAATGATACCGGCCAACAGATCAAGCTCCTCGGTGAATCCATCTATAGCAGGTGGCGGCAGTTCTCCGATCCATCCCATCCATTTCCCTCAGGTGGGTATCAGGGAGATTACATCCAGGAGCTAGCCCTTGGTATTGCAGAGGAAAGGGAATTGGAGAACCTTGATACGCATGATGCCATCGATCTGTTAGCTGAGCTGGGTAAGGAAAAGATGCTCCAGGAGATAGAGCAAGACCTGACCACGTTCAGGGTACGCTTTGACCTCTGGTATAAGGAGAGTGACCTCTACTCATCAGGTAAGATCGATGGTGCAATCAAGTTGATCGATGGAAAGGGCCTTCTTTTTGAAGAGGATGGCGCACTGTGGATCAGGACTTCCTCCTTCGGGGACGATAAGGACAGGGTCATTCGAAAGAAGGATGGGCAATTCACGTATTTTGCCTCGGACATCTCCTACCATCTCGATAAATGGAAAAGGGGGTTCAAGAGGGCAATAAACATCTGGGGGGCGGATCACCACGGGTATATAAACAGAGTGAGGGCGGCACTCGAGGCGGAAGGAATCTCGGGTGATTGGCTGGACGTCCTGTTAATCCAACTAGTCAAGGTGTGGGAAGGTGGGGCTGAAGTAAAGATGTCCAAGAGATCAGGGAGGTACATCACCTTAAGAGAGCTTGTAGATGAGGTCGGGGTAGATGCGGTACGGTTTGTCTTTCTGAGTAAGGACCATACCTCCCCCCTTGATTTCGATATCGACCTGGTTAAGAGGAAGGACAGCGAAAACCCGGTATATTACGTCCAATATGCCCACGCCAGGGTCTGCAGCCTCTTTAAGAAGGCATCCGAGGAGAGCATCCAGCTTCCTGAACACCCTGGTTTAGTGCTTCAAGGATTGGTCTTGGATGAAGAAATCGACCTGATAAGGAAAATTGCCGAATTTCCCTCCCTTATAGAGGAGATTGCTGATGACCTGGGGCCTCACCGATTGACGTATTACTTGCCGGAGGTGGCCAGCAGCTTTCACAGCTACTACAATAAGCATAGGATCGTTACCGATGATAGGGCCTTAAGCCAGGCGAGGCTTTTCTTATGCCTCGGGGTAAAGACCGTACTCAAAAATGGCCTTAACCTTCTGGGGGTTAGTGCCCCCGAAGCAATGTAGACGGAGACAATGAGTAACAGAAGATCGTCTCCAAAGAAGGAGAGAAGGAGATACACCATTCAACTAACGCTCAGTTCTCTCCTTCTGTTATCCATTGGCCTTGTGTTTCTCCTGGCCTGGGTATTCTCGCTGGGGATAATGGTTGGCAGGGGTTTCCTGCCAGGCACAATAGGCTTTTCCTCCCTCAAGGAGGAGGCTTCAAAGGATGTGGAAGAGGAGGCAATCCATCACCTAATGCCGCTCAAAGACGAGGAGCTTACCTTTTATGAGAAGCTTGTGAGCAAGAAAGAGAGAACCAAGAAACGGTTACTATCTGACCGTTTTTCGAAAGACCAGGACAAGAAGAAAGAAGTTTCCCGCGTATCAGATGATACCCGCAGCTATAGCGTTCAGGTAGCTGCGCTCAAGGATAAGGGGAAAACCGAAGAGCTGGTTGAGAGATTAACCAGATTGGGCTATCAAGCTTACTATTATCAAACCCGCATCAATGATGAAATATACTATAGGATACGCTGTGGTCCATTCCCTAACTTAAGAGAAGTGAGGGAGTGTGCTAAGCGTCTGGCGGAGAGAGAGGGCTTCGAACCCTTTATCATCCACCCTTCAAGTGCTGATTAGAAGCGGCGATCTTCCACTTTAGTATCTGCATTGCTCATGCGCGAACACCAAAACCGTGCATCAAGGGGATATGGGAAGGGATCCTTACCCATGATTAGGAAGGCAAAGATCCAGGATGTGGAGTCTATCCACGGAATCCTGAACCATTATGCAGACCAGACGCTCTTGCTGCCTCACTCTCTAAGTGAACTCTATGAACACCTCCGCGATTTCTACGTTGTAGACAATAGCGAGGTAAGGGGCAGTCTGTTGGGCTGCTGCGGCCTCAGTATATCCTGGGAGGAATTAGGGGAGATAAGATCATTGGCTGTTGTTGAAGAGGGTCAAAGAAGAGGCCTTGGTTCCAGGCTGGTTAAGGCGTGTCTCTCAGAGGCAGCTGAGCTCGGCCTGTCAAAGGTATTCGTCTTAACCCTGATAAAGGGCTTCTTCGCCCGTTTCGGTTTCAAAGAGATAGAGAAATCATCACTACCGCATAAGATCTGGGCCGATTGCTTCAAATGCCCGAAGTTTCCCAATTGTGATGAGGCTGCAATGGTTCTTGAATTATGACTTTGAGGCCAGGCAGATGATTACCAGAGGACTCTAAAGGGGAGAGTTTTTATGTTCGGAATAGGGATGCCTGAGTTGATCCTTATCTTTGTGATTGCCTTGATTGTTATTGGCCCAAAGAAGTTGCCTGACTTAGCCAGAGCCCTCGGCAAGGGGATAGCCGAGTTCAGAAGGGCCACCGAAGAGGTAAAGGCAAATCTTGATATGGGGGACATGGGGGACGAACTCAAGGGGATGGGGGAAGAATTGGCCGACTCTGTGACTGGTCTCATAAAGGAAGCGGAAATAGAGGAGGAGGCAAAAGGAGAGGACGAGGCAAGTGATATGGGATTACAGACTCGTAAAGAAGAAGACGTGACGGAGAAAGATGAGGACGACAGGTGAGAAAATGCCCTTCTTGGGGCACCTGGAAGAGCTGAGGAGGAGGTTGGTCGTCTGCGCAATAGCCATCGGTGTGGGATTTGGTATCTGTTATATCTTCGCCAAACAACTCTTCTCCATTCTTATCTTGCCCCTGACAAAGGTCCTGCCTGCTGAAAGTAGCCTCATCTTTACCAGTCTCCCCGAGATGTTTATAGCTTACATCAAGGTAGCCCTTATTGCCGGCGTTATTCTGGCCATACCCGTCATTTTCTATGAGCTGTGGATGTTTTTGGTCCCTGCCCTCTATCAGAGGGAACGGAGATATGTCATCCCGTTTGTCGTGTTTTCCAGTATCCTCTTTGTGGCCGGGGCTCTCTTCGGATACTTTATCGTTTTTCCATACGGGTTCAACTTCTTCATTAGTTTCGCCACCGAGGACATCAAGGCACTTCCCTCTGTAAGGCAGTATTTCTCCTTTGCGATCAGGTTACTCTTCGCATTCGGCGTGGTCTTTGAGATGCCCGTGGTGGTCTTTTTTGCAACCAAGATTGGCCTCATTAATCCAGACTCAATGAAGAGATTTCGCAAGTTCGCAATATTAGGCGCATTTATCCTCTCAGCAATCTTGACCCCCCCGGATGTTGCCACACAGATCATGATGGCACTGCCCCTCGTTCTCCTCTATGAGGTTAGTATTTATATCTCAAAAGGGGTTTATAGGAAGAAAGAGGAAGCATCTAACCCGGAGGCTGACTCCTAAGCCCAACCAGCCCCTCGCCGAGATCCCTTCAGGAAATGGACACCCGAATCCAGATAGTGCCCCATCTACGTGTGCGTAATGATGTGGAAACCCATGGGAGGATTTGGGGACTTCTACGGGAGGCTCAAGCCCTCAGAAATCAATGGGATAAAGCTTACGGGAGGCTTTCAGAAAAGGAACTGAAGGCTCGCCTCCTATTGTTTCTGTCTTTCCGCCCTTCATTTACCTCAATCACTCTCGATTTCCTCTTCCGACAATCCGGACAACGCCTTGGGGTATCAAATCCCAGCCTCATAAAACGCCGCTGATCCGCTACAGTAAAAACAAACGGTTTTCCACACTGAATGCAGGAAATCTCCTTGTCTTTCATCGCCTTGCTCCTCCAACATAATGCACCAGGTCATTGTAACTCTTTGCATGGCCACCGAAAAGGACCCGTGCCGAAACGCCCAATTTCTAGATGATTGCATTACCTTTCTCAGTGCCCTCAATTTCACAGACCTCGCCATCATCAGTTACGATTTCCCAACCGGAATTGATCGTTCTTATAATGGTCACCGCTTCTTTCCCAATGACTTCATACGAACTGATAGTGATTATCTTAATGCCTCCACTTTCTTCAACCGAGCCTGTTACCTTCTCGTCGATGATCTCATCCAATCTCTCCACCATTTCAGGTTCTACCACGATAGAGATAAGGCCTTCATCGGCTGCAAGTCCATAATCTTCATTGACTGTTCCCGTAATCGTTGTACGTTACTCGGAAATGTCAAGCATGGAGATTAGACAAATAACGATGAAACTGGAAGGCAATGCCAATACGGATTTCTTATATCTCTTCATCTCCAGATCTCCTCTTTGCCTCATAGATCATTTCACTCTACAAACTGCCTCAATTGGTTAGACTCATTGGCCATGAGGTATAAAAAAATGGCTACGAACATCTCGAAGTCCCTTAGCCCCTTAACGGTCATGTATTCGTTGGCCACATGCTGTCTGCCCCCGTGGCCAAGGCCACCAGAAACGACAGGGAGGGAGAGAATCCTTGAAAACACGAAATAGGGAGCAGCCCACGTGGCAATGGGCCACACCTCCGGTTCTATACCATGGAGGCGGTAGGACCTAATCATCTGCTGCACGATTGCTTCACTGAAATCTGTCTTCGACCACGTGTAACTGTCTCTTACCCTTATCTCGATATCATCAAACCCCTGGCCCAAGAGGTAACTGGTGAATTTCTCCTTAACCTCCCCTGGCTCCATCTTGGGGCCGAAGCGGATATCAACTTTCGCAGTTGCTCGTCTGGGTAGAACGGTCTTCGTACCTGATCCATCGTAACCGGCGTGAAATCCTTCAATATTGATTATCGGTGAATAGAGACCCTTTTTGAGCAGATCGATCCCGTGCCGATCGTATTTGAAACAGAGGCTCTTCATCTCCTTGAGAAACGCCTTTTCATCAAAGCTCTTCTGCAATTTCCTAAGGAACTTGAGATCCTCCCTGCCGGGCGGCTTTACATTGTCATACAAGCCCGGGATTTTGATATTCTCTTTTCCATCAGTCAAAGAACCCAATGCGTAGATCAGTCGCCATACTGGAGATGAAATCCATGCACTGACCGAACCATGGAGAGAGGTTTCAGCAGGGCCTCCTCTCTTGCCCCCGCGGCAGATGAGATCCAAGTATACAATTCCCTTGAGCCCCAGGTGCATAGACACCTTGCCGCTAGTATCTTGAGAAAAATCAAAGCCTACCACCCCATCCCCATTGAGTTCTTGTTGATGGCTGAGGATGAAATCCTCTAACTGGGGGCTACCCACCTCGTCCTCTCCTTCAATGATGAAGATGATGTTTACAGGTATCTCGGCTTCTTGCTTGATCGTCTTGAGGACATTGAGAAGACCACACAGGGCCCCTTTGGAGTTGACAGCCCCCCCCTGCCACCACACACTCTCCCAGGCCCGGAAAGCGATGTGTCTCAGCTCCAAATGGGTGGCTGATCCAGTTGGGTTCCTCCGCAGGCTGCACATCGTGCATCCCGTAGACGATCAGTGTCTTTAGCAAACCTCTATCCAGGCGACCCCAGACAATGGGAAACGATGGGTCTCCCCAGAGAGCCGCCTTTCCTCCAAGCTCCTCGATAAAGAATCCAACCCACTCAGCGGTATCAGGGATTCCCTCCCCAGTGGCTGATATGCTCCTCTGCCTGAGAAAGGCTCGGCACTGTTCGAGGTGCTCGGGAAACCCACTATCGATTGCAGGGTAGATCTTTTTCAGAGAACGAGGTGCTCTTTTTCTCCTGTTCAATTGAGCCAACATCTTTCATAAAGATAATCCTATGGTCCCCTTCCCGGTAGAAGTCCCTCAGCGTACATACCGCCTGGTAGTCGTGCTTCTTATAAAAGCACCTCGCAGGCTCATATGGAGGGGTCGAAGAGGTTTCCACATAAATCCGCCGGGCACCCTCCCTTTTCACAGTTCCCTCCATGAATCCTAGAAGCTTTCCCCCGAGCCCCTTTCTCAAAAATCTCTTCCCCACCACAATCCAATAGAGATCATAGGAGGCCTCAGTCATTGGAATGGGCCCAAAGCAAACATATCCCGCAAGGCTATCACTGCCATTGACAGCGCAGAAGACTTGGTAGTCCTCCTTCTCCGGTCGATGGAGTGTCTCATCGATAATATCTAAGGCTACCTGGACCTCTTTCACGTTAAATATTCCTCTCTGCCTAAGAAGTCTCGCTATCTTTTCCCTGTCATCAGGCATGAGAGGCCGGATTTCCATGGCTCGTTGATCTCTTTTCCATAAAATCTACGAAGTACTTGACCATATCCGTATATGTCATGCCTGCCTGTTGAACGGCTGCTGCAAATCCAGCATCGGGATTCAGGCAGGGGTTTGCATTAACCTCAAGGACATAGATCTGCCCCTGATTATTAACCCTGATGTCAACACGGCCATAGTCCCTAAGCATAAGCAGATGGAAACACTCAATCGCCGTTTTTTCGATCCTTTGCTGCAATGCATGGCAAAGCCCTCGCTGAAACTTCCTCGGTGTATGGTAATACTCGAAGGAGGAGCAGTCCCATTTGGCTCGATACCCTACAATGGGGAAGAGCTCTTTGGGAAAGGCGGAAAAATCAATTTCAGCTATGGGAAGGACCCTGGGCGAGGGGTATCCGAAGACGGAAACATTGAACTCTCTACCAGCGACATATTCTTCCACCAAAAGGCTCCCAAAACGGTGGAAGAATTCCGTGATTTCCTTATCGAGCGCTCTGGCATCCTTGAAAATTGATCCCTGGTCTATGCCAATGCTCGCATCTTGAAGGATTGGTTTGACGATTACCGGGTATCTTAACAGTCGAAAGTCAAACTCTCCTTTACCATCGTATATCAGATAATCGGGCGTCTCGATCTTATTTGCCCTCAGCAGGCGTTTGGTCATGACCTTGTCCGTGGTGAGCATGAGGGCGAAGGTGGGGGATCCAGAAAAGGGAAGGCCCAAGAGTTCAAGTATAGCCGCAGGATGCCCTACAAATCGTGCGTCGTCATCCAAGGTCTCGCATAGGTTTACCGCCATCTCGACCTCTGCCTCTCTCATATTTCGAATGAAGCCGCTCACATCCCTCGTAAAGGGCATGCGAATTGAGGAATGGCCCAAATCATTGAGGGCCTTTTTAACAGCCTGAACTTGTGTGAGGATGTCCCGCGAGGCCGCTGAGAAGGGATGACCAGCCGGAACCGGTAAATTGTACATCACACCGATCATTTTTTTGGACATGCAGCGAGGTCCCTTCCATGCTGGTTTTGCTGAATCCGGTTGAAAGCCGAGTAGAGAATTGCTTCGATCAAAGCCCTGTATGCCATGCCTGCCATGTTCGCGATGATGCAAAGGTCCGAATGTTGCGGATGAAGACCAGGCAGTGGATTGACTTCCATGAAGTTTGGCATACCATCTGCGTCAGCGCGAATATCAATCCGTCCCGCATCCTTACAGCCGACTCCTCGCCACACCGCGAGCGCAATCTGTCTCGCCTCTTTCGCCGCACTATCATCGACTAAGCGGTATTCAACGAGTTCTTCGCATCTTTCCTTATTCAGGTAAGAGTAAACATCCGGCTCAGCGCTCTCCCGCAGGATAACCTCCATTACCCCTATGGCCTCCGCATCTTTTCCTGTTCCAAGAATCCCAACCGTAAACTCCCTGCCTGGAAGAAAGCCCTCAACGAGAATCGGCTGTGCATATGCAAGTAAACACTCCGTGCACACGGAAATGAGCTGGCGCTGGTTCATTATCTTCGATGCCGCCGTAATACCTTTGCCGGTCCCTTCAGCGACTGGTTTGGCAAAGAGAGGGAAGGGAAGATCGACCATCGCCAGATCGGACGTCTTCTCAACCACGAAAAAATCCGGCGTGGGAATGCCGAGGTGGCGGACTATGCGCTTGGTAATTGCCTTATGGAGCGTGAGGCACAGCACCAAAGGATCGGAAAAGGTGTAAGGTATGTCGTAGGCATCAAGCAATGCCGGAACTTGTGCCTCGCGGCCAAGGCCCCTGAGCCCTTCGGCGATATTGAAAACCATGTCCCACCGGTCGCCACCAACCAGACGAGCCGCAAGATTCTTGATATTGCCTATGCGATCAGTCTCATAGCCCAAATCACGGAGGGTCTGCTCGATGGCTTGAATGGTGTCCTCGCGATCAAATTCAGCCGTTTCCTGCTCGCTGAACCCTGCGGCGAGGTAATCTTGCCGTAGGTCGTATGTGATCCCCATTCTCATAATCCCTTTGACGTCACAGTCATGACGGGTTCAGTGGTCCTTTCCAAGCCAACTCGCCGCGTGGATCGGGATAAGGATAGATATGTCCCTGGTAGTTTTTGAGCAATAGATTGTCGCCATCCCGTCCAAGGATGGCCCTCGGGAAGATGGGGATTTTGCCGCCACCTCCAGGGGCATCTATCACATATGTTGGCACTGCGTACCCAGTGGTGTGACCGCGTAGCCCCTGGATAATCTCAATACCCTTTTCCACGGGCGTTTTGAAATGTGCGGATCCTGCAATGGGGTCACATTGATAGAGATAGTAGGGCCTGACTCGAATTTTGAGCAGTCCGTGCATCAATTTCCTCATGGTCTCCAGATTGTCATTGATCCCCGCAAGGAGAACGGTCTGGCTCCCTAGGGGAATGCCGGCGTCTGCAAGGCGCTCGCATGCCTGATTTACCTCCGGTGTCAACTCATCCGGGTGGGTGAAGTGAATACTCATCCATAAAGGGTGGTAACGTCTGAGCATCCGAGTCAGGGCCGGCGTAATACGCTGTGGCAAAACTACGGGGACCTTGGTGCCTATCCGCAGGAGTTCCACATGTCCTATTCGGCGCAATCGTGAAAGAAGCCATTGTAGTTTCTCATCCGAGAGGGTCAACGGGTCACCGCCCGACAGGAGAACATCCCGTACAGCTGGAGATGCCTTGATGTAGGCGATAGCCCTTTCCCATTGAGCCACTGTAAAGGCCGATTTGCTCCCATTCCCCAGGAGGCGCGAACGCGTGCAATAGCGACAGTAGGTGGAACAGAAATGTGTAACAAGGAAAAGAACACGGTCTGGATATCGGTGGACCAATCCAGGCACTGCAGTGTTGCGCTCTTCCCCGAGGGGGTCTCTCGCCTCGCCAGGGGAGTGAAAATACTCAGCGGTAACAGGTACCACCGCACGGCGAAGGGGTTGGAGGGGGTTTCCTCTATCGAGGAGGCTTGCATAGTAAGGAGTGATTGCCATAGGGAGCGGTTTTGCAAGGTGCGCAACCGCAGCTGATTCATCCTCAGAAAGCCGAATGATACGGCTCAGGCTGTTTATATCAGTGATCCGGTGATGCAGGTGCCATCGCCAATCGTTCCAATCCGTGAGGGTTGTCCCAGGAAAAAACTGTCTCCGGAAAAACAATGCACGGGAGCTGGATCGGAAGCGGCAGGCGTCAGGGCTTTTTCGTGCAAGGTCTTTTCTGCTACCTCTCTCTTGCTGGCTCGAATCAATGATCGTTCTGACGTTCCATGTCCCGAGCCCGCTACTGGTACCCGGGGGCTCAAAGTCCTCAGCATTAAAGATCTCCGCTGGCATTTCCCAAAACCCTCATCTCTGCAAAGAGAAAGCGGGATCTTCCACGAGAGATCCCGCTTCACCACCAGGTCAATGATCTCATCGAGCGCTCAATCTTTACGAGTTCCCTCACAATGTACCCGGTCGTCATCGGCCGATGCTTCGTCCTTGCCTATGCTGTATTCTTGTACCCTGATCTTCTTCTTATTTTCCCTTTGTCTCACGAAACCCCTGACTTCCACTTCTCTCCGGAGGAGATCAAGCAGCTCCTGTCCCTTATGAATTCTTTCAATGAGATACTCATCTTCGTCGTGAGTCGAAATGGCAGCGGCAACCACTTTGCCCTTTTCATCCCAATCAACTGGGATAACGATGCCTCTGATTGTTATCGGCCTTCCCCACCCTTCCATCTTCCACGATCTCCGCTTTAGCCCTTCTGCCGGCATCATGACTACCCAGCTGTACACACAGCAACAGACGTGCCAAGATCGTAACCTACTGATTCTCCAAGATTTTTGAGATTTATAACGAGCCTATGATCAGAACCATCGGTTCCGATTGCTGAAAGAAGATGAGGCTATGATCCATGAAACAGCCTGCAAGATGAGTGAACAGGTTGAAATTATTAGGAAAATTAAAAAAAGAAATCTCGGTTCCGATGTATGATGAATCGGAACCCCCAGTTCCTGTCCGTGGGCTTTCTTGGTTATGATCACGCTTTGTCCCTCCTCCGCCGGGCTAAGGTCAGCATCTACCGAGGGCCGTGGATGAATGGGTGTAATAGATAATTGAACCCAGTAGCCATATTCAACCCGCGAATACTCCTGAGTACTCTCACCATCTGCCCAACCGTGGCTTCTTCCGGCTCATGCACATATTTAAACAGTTGGAAGCTCAGCAGTCTAAAAAGCGTAGAGGTCACAAATATCACTTGGACTGGAAACAACGTCCAAGAGGCTAGTCGGAAATCTAGACCGCTTATTGACTTGAGAACAAACCCGCCCAAAATGGGGCCGATAGCTGCGCCAAATCCTCCCATGATATTATAAATAGACAAGAACGAGGCCTTATTTTCCTGCGGAGAGATCTTCAGCAGGAGGTTGTTCATGCAGAGGTTGATCCCCGCCCAAAACCAACCCCCGACGATATGGAGGATGATCGGTATGACAGTACCCTGGGGCCTAGCCGATACCCAAGCCAGCGGGAGAAATATGGCAACCCAACCTGCAAACTGAATGACCGCCTTATTCTTGACTTTATCGGAAATCCTCCCCCACAATTGCATGCCCATCAGATCAGCAAAAGCAGAGATCACGCCCAATGTAGCTACAAATCCATAGCTGAATCTTAGATCTGTGAGGAAATAAAGAGTGAAAAAGGGGCTTGCGAAATTAACTGAGAAGCCCCATACCAGGGCGAAGACCAAGAACTTCTTGAAATTCGGCTCTTTGAAGGGAAGGAGTATATGTTTACGAAAAGAAGAATAACTGTCAGAATGGCGGGCCTCCTCTGGCTCTGGGATCTGATTCAAGAAATGGAGACTTACCATGCCGAAAGAAACGGCTGAAATAAACGTGATCACAAATCCAAGGGGTAATCCCAAAGGCGAGTGACCCTTGATGCTGTCGAGAAGTCTCCCGAAAATCACCATAACGATCATTCCAGCTGCGCCACAGACCATGTTCCTGGTCCCAAAAAACCTCCCCCGAATCTCATCAGGAACAAGCTCTGACATCCACGAAAGCCAAGACACGTAGCTAATAGAAGCAAACGTATACGAAAGAAAGATCAGGCTTGGAATAACCAGTAGTCTAACCGAACCCGGTGAGAATGGAATAAGTGCAACAAGCAGGACGGGAATCCATATCACCCTCGCCAAGGCCGCACCCCAACAAGAGACCTCCTTTCTCCTTCCGTTTTTTTCTACAAGATACGAAGCGGGCAGCTGAAATACCGTTACCAGAAATGGCATGGATGCAACAAGCCCAATCATAAATTCGTTCATTCCGAGGTAAAGGGCAAAGCCCGTAAGGAATAGCCCGCCAGTGAGGGTCGCAAAAACATTGGCGAACATGCCATCATAGATCGAGTATTTCAGGTCAACTTGTGTGTGAGCGGTCATGAAATGGTACCGATCATCTCGTCTTTAAGTTCTCTCGGTTTTATTCCCTCCATTACATCAGAGATATCAGCGGTGAAAACGACTCTCAACGAGGCTTAATCGATCGGGGAAGGCGCATGCAAGACGTCGGCCTCGAGCTCTCCTTAAAAGAACAGAGGGGAGAAGCCCCTCTGTTCTTTTTCCCGATGGCCGTTTTTGTCTAGGTTATTCCCCAATAACCTCATAGGAAATGATGGTAATCATCTTAGAATCCTCCATCTCCTCAATCACGCCTGTTACCCTCACTCGCTTGCCCACGAGCTCTACTACCTCATCCCCCATTTGATTGGATTTCACCTCATATGTATCGCCATCATCCGCCACGATTTCATAGTCTTCATTCAACGTGCCTGTGATTGTCAATCTCTCCCCAGAGATCGCTAATCCAGAGATCAAAGCGACAATAATGATGGCACAGAGTCCTGCAGACAGACGTATTCTCCCTCTTTTCGCTTCTAATCCTCCTGAGTTTGTGAAGACTGCCACCTACTCCTGTGTCTTTTTCAGGATGTTAGGAACTTTTTAAAAGTGAACTCTTTACGAATTAAAAGTGAACCGCAAGCAGCAAGGCTTTATTGCCCGTAAACAAGAACAATTATCAGAGACCCTATCCCCCACTTATTCACGGTGCTGTTATACTTGTTCTTGTTTACGGGCTCTATAACGAGCTTCAATGCACTCATCCAACAGAATTCTACTTCTGGCATGCTAGGTGAAAGTCAACAATTTCCGGAACTAAATTGTTTTGAGAGGTGCGCATGGCTCCATTCTTAGGTGTTCACTTTTAAATCGTAAATCTCTCAAAATCAGTTCACTTTTAATTCCTAAGTGACATGTGTCTTTTTCAGGATGTACTGTTGCACTGTGATTATGTTCTTATCTTTGTTCTGTCTCGCTATACCCCTGACTTCAACTCCTTCTTGGATAAAATGTAGCAATTCCCTTCCTTTGTGGTCGTTATCGATAAGGTACTCATCCTCGGTATAGGTTGAAACCCCGACGGCAACCACTTTGCCCTTTTCATCCCAATCAACTGGGATAACGATGCCTCTGATTGTTATCGGCCTTCCCCCCTTCATCTTGTCATCACCTCTCCCGAAAGAGATCCATCATATAGGGATACTGCATCCAGCGTGCCAAAGCTATAACATATTGATATTTCAGGATTTATTTCAGTATAGCAGATCCTCAACTGAACTCCGGGTTCCGATGTCTGCCCAAAAGACAGGATCCCCGGCTAGGAAGGATTTAATAAGGAAGGCTAATATATTGAAGGAACTGGGAAATTTAAATTAAGAAATCCGAGTTCCGATCTTTGACGCATCAGAACCTCGGGTTCCGCCCCCAGTGCTTCCCTCACCGTCATGGGTTTTTCCGAATCACAGACCTGCGTTCTTTGCTATGCTACTGTTTTGAATTCCTCTTTTCGAATACCGTGCTTTTTCATTAGCTTGTGGAGCTGCCGGGTGGTAATACCCGCTTTTTCCGCCGAATCCCTAATTTTTCCCTTATTGCGCGTAAGCAATTCTTTCAGATAGTGCCTTTCAATCCCTTCTACGCCCCTATGCCTCGCCTCCGCCAGGGTAAGGTAAGCATCTCCTGAGACCCTTGCCAAAGGGGCTTCTGATCCAAAAAGTTCGCTTGGAAAGCTCTCCGGACTGAGGACTGAGGATGTTTCCAGTATATACGCCCGTTCCATAAGATTCTCCAGTTCGCGAATATTACCCGGCCAAGAGTACTTTCTAAAAGCCTCCATAACGTGGGGATGCATATCGCGAATATCCTTGGAATTAAATCTGTTCACCCTTCCTAAAAACACCTTAACAAGGTGGGGTATATCTTCTATTCGCTCCCTCAAGGGAGGAAGTTCAATGGGAAATACATTCAATCGATAGTAGAGGTCTTTCCTGAACTTCCCTTCATCGCACATTTTCTTGAGGTCTGTATTGGTAGCTGCAATTATTCTCACATCGACCTCAATAGTTGCTTCACCCCCAACCCGTTGAAACGTCTTATCCTGCAAGATCTGCAAGAGCTTAATCTGTGCAGATGGGGTAATGGTACCTACCTCATCCAGAAAGATGGTCCCACCGTTGGCTATCTCAAATTTACCCAGCTTTCTCCTCACTGCCCCTGTGAAGGAGCCCTTCTCGTGACCGAATAGCTCGCTCTCCAGGAGGGTATCCGGGATCGCTCCGCAATGCACGCTGATAAATTGGGCATCCCGTCGGTTACTGTGCCGGTGAATCAGTTTGGCCAGTTCACCTTTCCCTGTTCCAGTTTCTCCGACGAGCAAAACGGTGCTTTTGGTTGCCGCAACAGAGCGGACTTTCTCTAAGAGTTCCTTCATCAGCGAGCTCTTAGTTTGAACAAATTCCATTGATTCGCTTTGCCAGAATTGATCACGTAGGTGATCGAGCTCGGATTGCACCATTAAAGATTCATGAATACTTTCGGTTACATATTTCACCTCATCGGGATTAATCGGATAGGTGAGGTAGTTGCTGGCACCTGCCTTCACGGCCATAACCGCCTCCCTGATCATCTCCTGAGCTGACAGCACGATGATTTCAACAGTAGGATACAAATGCCAGAATGGCTCCAGGGCAGCCTTATATCCACTGCCGGGTACTGACTCTCTTAGAATTTCCAAATCAATGAAGACGAAATCGGAACGCCTTTTCCGGAGCGTCTCAAGAGCGGCATCTTTAGTGGATGCCTTATCAATCCTGTACCCTTGGCGAAAGCATGCGTTGATCGCCCGGAAAACCTCTTGTTCCCTTGACACAATAAGGATTGCTCCCATCCGTGCCTCTCAGCCATAGTTTTATAAGTTATATCATAAATCAGAGTTTCTTTAGGAACGACATTACTATCTCTAACAAGTATAGAATGGTACCCCTCGCGCCCTTCAGTAGGAAGCAGACCAGAAGATCCTTCCCCCTTGAAGGGAATCTATAGCAGCCATTCTAGACGCAACGCATGAATGAGGGGTGTGGATCCGTACCCAGAGCTCAAGCCACTGCCCTGTGTTCGGTAATTTCCGGCGAAGATTCGAACACTCCTATAAACCTCTTTGCGATTTTATAGGATGAGTTCTCTCTCACATACTGCTCTGCGATACGTAAGGTCTCCTTTACCCTCTCCCCTTCTTCAAATACGTCCATAAGTGCTTCTCCCAGGGAAGAATACTTCAAGACTTCCCTGCCAAAGGTCTCGAAGAAGTTGGTATTATAGGCCAGGACAGGGCAGCCTGACCCCAGGCATAAATAGGCTGTAGACGGAACCACAATTGCCTCTGCAGAGTCCTTGTGAACCAGAAGCGCATCGGAGGCATGAAGGTATGTATAAAGTTCGCTGATGGGGATGTCGCCCTTTCTCAATTCAATAAATGCGTATCTTCCCTTTACCGCCTCGAAAAGGTCATACCAATCTTGGATATGAGTTACGGTCAGAAACATCAAGGGGTAGTCTCTGTTTGTGCGTTCCAAAATGGGGAGAAGGTGAAGGTGACGGTAAATACCTATACCGTAGTTGAATATGATCTTTTTATCGAGGGGGAGACCTAGTCTCTTTCGCGCCTCAACCTTATCCCCGTGCATGATAGGGTGGCATGGGTAAGGAATTACCCTTATCTTATCTTCCCTATATATATCCTTCAGAAACTTCCTGTATCTTTCATCAAAGCAAACGACCGCATCCCAGTCGAATTGATAGAATATGGCATCCTTTGGCGGTTTTCCTTCATGGACTACAAAAACGGTTTTTGCGTTGTCCTTAATGAAAGGGTATATTTCGAACAGATCCTCCATTGGAAGGATCTCTAAATTCTGCACCACAAAGACATCGCAATCCTGCTTCAAAAACGCTTTAGGGTCAAAGAGATGGCCTGGCTTGTTCCGAAGGGTATAGCACCTCCTCACATACGGCTCATCCACATCGCATTGATAGCCCTCCCGCTCTACAGGGGCCAAGACCTGCAGGTCGTGGCCCATCCCTACCCACTCTCTTCCCACGAGTTCCGCATGGAGAGATACCCCGCATGGGATGTTCCAGCGAGTCATCATTGTAATCTTCATCTTCTGCTCCTTTCCCTTCCCTCAATTTTTTACACAAACCCTTATCTAGAAAAGGCTCAGGAGTGCCTCCTTTTCGACCGAGGCACCGCATACGACCTTATCCGCTGCCCCGTAGTAAATATAGTATTTGTCCTCGATCTCGCAAATCCCCGCTGCAAACACCACCTCGTTAACCTCGCCGTGAAGCTCATAGTCCTCCTCCGGCTCTAATACGGGCTCGGCATATCGGCCTATCAGGGAGGAAGGGTCTTCCTGATCAAGAAGGACCACCCCGAGCCTGTAGACCCCAAGTTCATCGATCCCGTGGTATATAAGCAGCCAGCCCTTTTCCGTCTTCACGGGGGGGCACCCGGACCCGATTCCCACCCCATCCCACCTCCCCTTAACGGGGCTCATCACCATCTTTGAGCCGTGCCAGTCGATGAGGTCCTCTGAATAGGCGATCCAGATGCTCCGGGGGGGTGTCATGGGTCTATGGAACATGAGGTACTTCCCCTTGACCTTCTCCGGGATTAGAACCGCATCCTTATTGTCCATATCGGGCAAGACTGCCCCATGTCGCTCCCATTGGAAGAAGTTGCTGGTGGAGGCGATAGATACCTTGGGACCTTTCATGGAGTAACTGGTGTAGGTCATATAGAATCGATTATCCAAGTGGACAAGCCTGGGATCCTCGCACCCCTTGCTCTCAAGGATACCCCTCGGTGTGAACACTGGCTTATCCACCCTGAAGAAATCAAAGCCATTGCCGCTGATCGCATAGCCTATGCGCGAGATATTATCATCCCCCACGGCCCTGTAAAGCAGGTGAAAAAGACCATTGTGATATGCTGCCGCGGGGTTGAATACAAGCTTGGATTCCCAGGCATTCTCCCTTTTTGGCTTCAAGATCGGATTATGTAAGAATCTCTTCAACACGATTTATTCCCTCTCTTCATGTGTAGCCATGCACACGAGCCTATCCGCTGCACCGTAGTAAAGGAGCCATTGAGTATTATACCTTATTAACCCTTCGGCAACGCAGTGATTTCCAGCTCCGTACTCGCGTCCATAGTCTCGCGATAGATTCAGGATTGGCTCATCGGTCCTTTTCAGGACCTTCGTAGGCTCCTCCATCGAAAACAAGACCCCACCAGTCTTGTAGATACAATCCTTTCCCCAGCCATTATAAATGAGAAGGATCCCCTTATCGGTTAGGACAGGATTGGGACCTGGTTCAATCCCCTGGGAATCAAAGTAGTCATCTCGAGGCAGTAAAACTGGCTCATGCAGAGGCTCCTCCCAATAGAAGAGGTCTTCGGAATAAGCTATCCCGATTGCCGAAGTCCACGGCTTGGCTTCGCCCATGAAGTACATGATATATCTTCCTTCTATTTTCTGTGGTACAATAACCCCCGCCTTCAGTTGACCGCTGTCCCACGTACCCTCTCTTGCCTCCAGAACTGGACCGTGTTTTCTCCAGTGGAGGAGATCATTTGAGGTTGCCAGACAGATATTGGAGACATGGTACTTCTGGCTGTTCCCTACATAGATGAGAAAGTAGGTGTCTCCGACCTTGGCTACCCTTGGGTCTTCGCAGCCTCCTCTGTCAAAATCTTCGTCCGGGCACAACACAGGGTCATCATGAGAGGTGAAATGAAACCCATCACTGCTTTGAGCAATTCCAATCCTTCCCGTTAGGCCATCCTCAGTCTCAGCACGGTAAAGCATCCAGAAACGAGCCTCCTCCTTGATCACAGTGGGATTGAATACACCTTTGGACTGGAACCCTCTTGAGGGCGCCAAGATAGGGTTATCCGGATAGTCTTCAAATAGGCCGAGGGGAAAACCGCCGACTTTCATGCCTAATTATCCTGGCCTGCCAAGTTCGACGAAGAAATCAATAAAGAGCTTTGCTATGATTTCAGGAGAGTTCATCGTAACGAATCCATTGGCTGCATCAAGGAGATTTTTCCGCATCTCTTCATCCCGAAATAATCTGATCAACATTCTGTTGAGCTCTGAAACATCGTTATAATGCAACAGCTCGCTCTGCAAAGGCCTGAAGTAGTCCGATCCCTCAGGTACCAGGATTGGGCATCCTGCACCCAAGGCCTGAAAGGCAGTGGATGAAACAACCCCTAGATAGAGGCTCTGAAATTTATGTAAGATGAGGCAGTCAGATGCGAAGAGGTAATCATCAAAGCGCTCCTCTGAGAGCACCTCCTCCTCTCGGATAAGCATCCATGGAGGAGGGTCATCCTTTTCAACCATTTGATACCCAACAGGGACCACGTAAAGCAAGACCGTCTCCTTTTTTAGCTCCTTCGTCAGATCTCGAAGAAAGGGCTCATACCCTCTATGACAGAAGATGTAGACAATATGCTTATTGACCGGCAGGTTGAGCTTCTTTCTAGCCTCCCTCTTATCACGACTCCTAGTTGGAAAACAGGGAAAGGCGATAAGCTTGGCATGTGGGTATACATCATTCAGGAATTCCTGCCTTTCATCAAAGTACACCACTCCATCCCAATCAAACTGGTAAAACCACGGTTCTTGGGGGAGTTTATTTTCATGGACTACGTGCACTGTCCTGGCACGATGTCTGATTAAAGGGTATATCTTTGAAAGGCTCTCCACCGGAAGCATCCTCAGATCCTGGACGACGAGCACATCGAAGTCAGTCGTAAGAACAGGCCGGGGGTCCAAAAAATTCGTCTTTTGTGTGCCAAAACATCTTATGACGTAATCCTCATCCTCCTCCCTGGTAAACCCCCCTCCATGAAAATCGTCTTTTGTATGGGTGAATACGGTCACATCACATCCCATTTCCCTCCAGGCTTTTGCCAATGGCTCCGCATGCACTGCTACTCCGGAGTCCGTGTTCCAGGCTGTCATCATTGCAATGTGCATATCCCCTCTCCCCACTTCACACATACAATAGGTGGTTGGCGGACACCCATCCTACTGACGCACGGTCCTGTGTCGCGATTCAATCCCCTGTACATTTTGCAGCTTCGACATGCCCTCTGCAACCGGAGATTCAAGATTCATAGCCTGAGACCTGGCGACAAGTTGAGCATGCATTTGATCCCTGCCTTTCAGAGAGGGAGCAAGCCCGATGAATTGCGGCGAAATTTCTACTCCCTTTTCTTCCAGCATGATTTCAAACAGGTCAATGTATCGCCTTGCCACGGCTTCAGCTGAGGATAATTCTAAGAAAGACCCTAAGGCCCTTTGTGATGTCCGGTATTTCGCTCCCTCAGTCAACAGGTCCCTGAGGTTGAGCTTAAATTCCTCGAAGTCCGAATATGTAACCACGACATCCCTCATGGTTTCAAAGAAGTTGGTATTCGAAGCAAGGATCGGACATCCCGATCCCAGACACTGATAGGCCGTACTGGATACAACCACCCCATTGCATGGGGAGCGGTGAATGATCAAAACATCAGAGGCATGAAGATACTCATAGAGCCTGCCTATTGAGGGGGATTCCCGCCGAATCTCTATGTCCCCTATTCCCATACCTTGTAATACCTCCAAGTCCTTTTGAGAGACCACCAGGAGCAGGCATGGAATTTGGCGGCTGAAATCCCGAATGTGAGCTAAAACCGGAAGATGCTCTTTCAGTCTCTGCCCAAAGACCAGGATTATTTTCTTATCTCGAGGAAGGCCCAGCTTTGCCCTTGAGGCCTCCTTATCACCTTTATGTAGCGGCATGCAAGGAAAGGGGATCAGGCAGATCTTCTCTTCAGGGTAGTATTTCTTTAAGAATTCCTCGTAACGCTGATCAAAGCACACGATGCGATCCCATTCAAACTGGTAAAAGCAAGGATCATCTGAAGGCCTGTTGTCATGGATCACCATAACCGTGCTCGCCTTTCTCCGAATATGATGAAATATCTTTCCCAGGCAATCCTTTGGCAGCATGCCCAGGTCTTGCGTGACGAAGATTTCGAAATCGGCCTCCAGAATGGGGCGAGGGTCAAGATACGGAGAATCGGCCCCGGAAGTCGTAAAACACCTCACCACATAATCCTCATCCCTCCCGACGATTGCCGTTCCGTGAAAGTCGTGGGTGAAAAAGGAAAAGACCTTTAGGTCATGACCCATCTTCACCCATTCCCGACCGATCAACTCGGCATGAATCGAAACCCCTGAATCCTCATTCCATGCCGACATCATGGCGATTTTCACTCCCATCACCCCCTTTTAGCAATTACGCATTTTCCCGAAAATTAAGCATTAGCTAGCAAAGATCAAGCCAATGATTAAGTTTGTGATATTTTTTATTTTCTAGATTTCTTGGGGAGAACTTTCGGAATCTGCAGTTCCCACATTTAGAGGCTATGCCACACCCCTACGAACAGATAAACGAAGCTAATTACTTTCACTGACCATCTAAAAAGCAGAACTAGTGGTTCTGGCTTTCATGAATATCGGAACTCTAAGTTCCTCATCTTAGACTCCTCATGAAATAACCAAGGACTCAGAAGCCGATGTTGTGATGGCAGTTTGTCCAGGAATGCATGACCAAGATGAGAAATCGAAGAAAGCCGTCGAAGGAGGCGGTGCCACAGCCCTTACTGATGAAATATCTCATAACCTGCAATATTCAAACAAATAGTCTATAAGTTTATCCAATCGACAACCTAGGAGAATAGTGTATTTATCAGCGGCTCCAGCATAGATCAGTAACCTGTTCTCTACTTCGACAGCACCAACGGGGAAGACGACGGCAGGCACATCTATCGGATACTCCTTGGTACCATACAATTCATAAGGGGCTGAGGGGATGTAGATGGGGTTTTGGGTCCTACAAATGACCTTCCGGGGTTCATTCAAATCCAAGACGGCAGCACAGATGGAATAGCCTCTTTCTATTTGCTTGGACAGCCCATAGGCCCTACAAACGTTCATCTCAATCCTGCCAACGGCATGATAGATGAGGAGCCATCCTTTATCCGTCCTGATGAGCTGTGGCCCTGGGCCAATCTTCTCTCTCTCGTGTCCCCAGTGCCCTGTCTTCAAGAGCAAATTCTCGCTCCGGTGTGCGTAGATTTCCTCCCACTTGTCTCTGTGCCTGGAAGGATCAAGCAGTTGATCGATGCCTGCGCTAAGGAGGCCTATGTGTATGTTGGGGTAAAACCTGAGCAATATAAACAGGTTCCCGTTCACGAACTCGGGAAACGGCACGGCATTGCGAGAGTCAAAGGGTTCGACTGTGCCGTGGTAGGTGATGTCCACAAAATCCCTTGTTGAATAGATAGCAATTCTGTCGGCATTTGAACACTTAAATGGCGGCCTTATCTTTCCGCATCCGACTAACAGGTACCTGTTTTCGTATCTGATAATCCGCATATCCTCTATCCCGTAGACGAAGTCCTGGTGATCAGTGCCATCGCCGCGGATAGCCACGTTCTGAAATCTGGTAAATTCAATGCCATTATGGCTTATCAAAGGCCAGACCTCAGAAATGTAGTCTTCGAGGCAATCCCTCTCTCTGCCGAGCCTCTCGTCGAAGAACCTGCCCTTTCGGTAACCTCTCTGGCATCTCGGCAGGAGTATCATCTTGCCCTCAAAGAATTCTCCGCCGGCATTGAATACCGCACCAATCTTCATGTCATGGTTCTCTGTCCACGTGAGCCCAAGGTCTTGAGGTCTCACGATGGGATTTTCCTCATAGGAATCAAGCTTGAAGATGGCCTGGCCCGATTCTAATTCTGAGACCCTGCCATCCCCTATTCTTTCAATGAGACTCATCTTATCTACACGACGCTCCAAGAAAACGTATCAACTCTCCCCAGATTCACCTCGGAAACGGATTAGACACTCACTCTGTACTCACATTTAATTGGGTAAGCTATTTCCCCTCTATAGTACGGCCAATAGCATGTCTGTACAGCTGTATATGTTGCCTTGCCACAGCTTGCCACGAGGTAAGGTCTCTATACTGTTCAATGCGGCTTACCACGTATTGCCTGAATTCTTGGTCTTCAAAAAGGCGGATAGCTGTCCCTGCAATTCCGGATGAATTAAAGGGAAGGACAAGCAGATCATCGCAGATATTTCCCAGTTCTTCAAACTTGGGTATTCTCGAGGCAATAGCTGGCCTCTTGGCACCTATGGCCAGATGGAATGATCCAGAGGCAGATCTATCCTCCTCGTAGTATGGAAAGAGGACAATGTCAGAAGCCCTCAGCAAATAGGGGACATCTTCATTGGGAAAGAACTTCTTTGGGTAGATGACATTCCTTTGGAGTTTCAGCCCCCTTATTCTCTTGGCCACAAATTCCACGTAGTCCCTATCCTTCTTTGATGCGTTTGGAGCAAGGCCTCCAGCAATAAAGAAGTACACACCTTTTACCTTCTCCCGTATCTGCGCCAGGGCCTCAAGCACGATGTGGAAGTTCTTGTGTTTTTTGATAAATCCGAACATGAGAAGGATCTTTGCATCTAACGGCAACCCAAGTCTTCCGCGCGAGACTCCTCTGTCCTCATCACTTAGCTCCGTCCCATGAGGGATAACATGAATCTTTTTTGATGGTACTGCGAGCCTTGTGAGGATCGCCTCTTGGGTGGGAAGGTGCACGATTACCGCATCTGCAAGTCCGGCAATCCTCGCGGCGAAGTCTTCATCTACTGCTCCTCTCTCCGAAAACTGAGCAGGCCGTACACAATGGATGGTTATTATGTTCTTGGTGTTTGTACTTATGCGCTGGAGCAAGGATGGCAATCTATCATCAAACTTATATATACTGTATTCATGCTGAATATGGACTATATCTACCTCCCCTAGGTTTGAAATAATAGGATCTACATAATCCTCACTTCTATCCCAACAGGGGATTACCTCAAATCCATTCCCCTGAACAGGGGATGCTCCCTTCTCCGCGATGACCTTAATTTCTAAAGAACAATCCACTCTTCTGATACCACGAATAAGGTAATCCGTATACGTAGCTATCCCACACTGTTGAGGAAGGTAGGTTGATACGTAGCCAATTTTCATCGCTCGGGTGCTCCAGTTCTATGTTTTCAGTAACCCGCCTCAGGAGTTCCTCTGGCACCTCCTGTTAACGCTCTGTTCGTAGCGTAATATAGATTCTCATATACATATTTTCAAGCTTCTTGAACAGCCAAGCCTGCCGATATCTGATCACTCATTTCAATGAGTTAAGAAGATGCTGACCATCTTGGTATACCCTAAGTCTTGTAGTGTTATGCAAGCCTAGGAACCGGCAGTCCTTGTAATAACGCACGGTACTCTTATAAGTGCTTAAATATCAACCTGTTCGACAAATTGATGCATTCGATTCCTACATTCGGATAACACATGTTGTTAAGCGTTACGTCCATAGGGTCAAAAGTTTCACACGTGATGGCGGTATTGGCACAGCTATTGCTAATAGCATATCGTGCTAGGCATCTACAGGAGGGCGCTATGGACCCAAAGGCAAGCCCGAAGCCCAAACACGGAGAGAGAAATATCTATTGTCCGAACTATAATGATTGCCTGGATTACGCCATAGAGAATTCCTGGCGGTCCTGGAATTGTTCACAATGCCCACACAGGACTATCCAAGCAATTACCGAATGCGAATACCATCTTACTGATCCAGAGCCGTTTTATGTCTTGCCGGTACATGTCATCCGAGAAAGGGCCAGAGAATCATCTGAGTAAAAGCAGCGGTAAGGCCCTTAAAAGGCTTCCACAGTAAGAACCCACCCGTGTCCGCTCCTGTTTATAAAGGACACCACTTTTAGCGCCTTAGGTGGTATAATATCTATTTAGTGAATTTACTCCAAGACAGGCTCCCAACGGGGCCTTTCCCTTAGAAGACTGTCATTGACCACCATGCTGATTTCAGCTACATATATCTGCCCGGTCAGGGGCCTTGCGGGGTCTGACCCGCCCGAGCCATTCCGGCTGGGGCAGGCAGCCAAGGTAGCCAAAGGCCTTGGCCTGGAGCGGCTCATGCTGCCCGTGCTGGGGGAGTCCTTAACGGGAACCTCCAAAGCTAGAGTCGCCTTTCTTGACGGATTTATCGAGGCCCTAGATCAGGTGGCCGAGGCAGGGCTTACCGCGTGGCTGATCGCCCCAGCCCAACGGGTCCTGGGACTGGATTGGGTAGCACCTCATCTGGTCAGGGCTGTCAGGGATCCTAAGGCTGAGCCGGTGTTTGTGGACGGGAGGGTTAGAAACCTCCGGCCCCTTGATTGGTGGGAAGACCCGTCTTTGATCCAGAAGAGGATAAGGATCTTCCGTGAGCTAGCGGCCGCTGTGGGTGGTCACTCGGCCCTGACGGGCTGGGTCATCTTGGATCGGGCCCTCGAATGGTCAAGGCCGGAGCTTGAAGCAGCTGATCTGGTGCTTAAGTCTTTTGTTGCCGAGGTTCGTGAGCGTCACGAAAGGGGAAGTATTTACATGGGATTCGGGTGGTCGGAACTCTTGGACCCTGAAATGGCGCAAGCACTCTGCGGCCAGCTTGACGGGGTGCGAATAGGTGGTCTTGAAAAGCAGCCCGCGGCCATGGAAAAGACCGCTGGTCTACCAGGAGAGCTTCTGATGGCAGCCTATTTTGGAACCCTGGGCCGCTGGCTCTTCGGACGGCCAACGGAAGTTGAGATCGGCTGGGGTATGCTGGATGACGCAGGAGACCCTGAAGAGGTTTTGGAGTCCAGTAAGAGGCTAGGCAGTCAAGGAGTAGCCGGTGTAACATGGTTGAGCCTCATCGATCCGGAGCCAAGGCTTTGTACTCAACCACCCTGGTCCTTGCGTCCTGGCCTTGAGCGGGTTAGCCTCCTTGATCAGCACGGGGAGCCGAAGGAGCATATTGAGACGTGGCTTAAAGCAATTTTCTCCAGTAAGCCACGAGATGAAATCAACGATTTCATCGATATAAGCCCAAAGGAATACATTATCGACCCTTACACCCACCTTCCCAGGCTGTGGGATCATTTCCAAGAATCGAGCTGACCTGCCGAACGGACCATCCTCAGGTCTTGATGTTTAAGTGCCCTACCCTTCCCATTTGCCCCCTTCCTGAAACCTCCTTCCGGTGATCGTAACCTGACAGGATCTTTTAAAAGAATCCTTGAAACAGAAATCATCCCTATTATCCTCGTAACCGATCCATAAAAAAGAAATATCAGTTCCGATATGGATCAGAGCGGAATTGACAGTTCTCATTCCTAGATCATCAAATAATTTCAACATATTAGATTAAGCCAATTCAAAGCCCCATTGTTCAGGGGCATATCTTGAGGAATCATAGGAACTAAGAATTCCGCTTTTTGCCTGCCTGTGTCTTAAAAATCGCGAAATATCAATAGGTTAAGATCTTGGCACGGTTGATGCTACTTGACCATTGTGACCCGGGAATGTAACGAATTAACAGAGAGATTCTCAGAAACGGAATTCAAAGCCCCGACCAATATTTAATCCTAGCCTGGGGGGCACACAGAAAGGAGGTGATGCCTATGAAACTGGTTCCTTTTAGAGCATTTGATAGAGAGCTCAGCTCCCTTCGAAGGGAGATGGATGACGTGTGGAGGCGGTTCTTTGGTGAGACACCGCTTGCAAGAAGGCTTACCGAAGAGTGGTGGCCGTCAGTTGATCTGTCGGAGACCAAGGATAGCTTCATCATCAAGGCCGAGCTCCCCGGTCTCGGTGCAAAAGACGTGGAGGTGAGTATCTCGGGAAATGTCCTCACACTGAAAGGTGAGAAGAAAAAAGAGGAGGAAGAAAAGGACGAGCACCACTACCGTGCTGAGCGATACTACGGTTCTTTCCAGCGAACATTCCAGCTGCCGACAAATGTAAAGGCTGACAAGGTTGAGGCTACCTTTGAAAAGGGTGTCTTAAAGGTAACGCTTCCCAAGGTAGAGGAAGCCAAGAAAAAACAGATCGAGGTGAAGGTGAAGTAAGTACGCATGGACCCTCCCTAGGCAGATGACAGGGAGTATTAAGTAGACGACCTTCCGTCACTTTCAAAAGAAGGAGGTAAGGAAATGGAGATCACCACAATTGTTACCGGGGCATGGAATGCCTTTGCCACCAAGATTACCGCGTTCCTCCCAGAGCTGATCGGTGCGATCATCATCTTTGTGGCAGGGTGGATTATTGCCCGATTGATTAGGCTAACGGTGGAGCGGCTCCTCAAACTGGTCCGCTTTGATAAGGCCACGGAGAAGACAGGGGTGAAGGAGTTCTTAAAGAAGGGAGACATCGTGAAAGCCCCCTCTGAGATCATTGGTACTCTGGTCTACTGGTTTATCATGATCCTGGTTCTCATCGCTGCACTGGACGCACTGGGCCTTCCCATTGTCTCAGATCTGCTCAACAGCATCTTCCTCTACATCCCCAATGTGGTGGCAGCGATCATTGTCCTGATCCTGGGGTTTCTTGTTGGGAACCTGCTCTCCGCAGTGGTTCGCACAGCTGCCTCTAATGCGGGGTTGAAAAATGCTGATGGTCTGGGGACCATTGCCCTCTATGCTATCATATTCTTCTCTGCAGCTATTGCCATGATCCAGTTGGGGATCGGTGAGGAGATCGTAACTGCTGCCTTTGGTATCGCCTTTGGCGCTGCCGCCCTGGCCCTTTCCATTGCCTTTGGACTGGGTGGAAGGGAGGTGGCTGCCGAATACCTCAAGCGATTGCTAGAGGAGAAAAAGAAGCCCCAGCCAGGAAAACAGTTTAGGTGACAGCTTATGCGAACGAGGAGGTAAACCCCGACATGTGCCCGGCATGGCAGAGGAGAAAGAGGAAGACGTCCGTGAGCGAGAGGATTGATAATGAAAGCTAAAACCATTGTCGTGTTAGTTTTGGCCGCCCTATTCGTCATAATACTTATTGAAAATACACAGGTTGTATCCTTACGAGTGTTTTTCTGGAAAATAAGTATGTCTCAGATCATACTGACACCTTTAACAATGCTGATTGGCTTTGTTATCGGGTTGCTTGTTGCTAAGGTGATCGGTGATCGCCATAAGAGGGAAAAAAATGAACAGGGGGGTATCTACCGTCGAGCATCTTTATGAAGGTACATTTCTCATAAAGAAAGCGTGACCGGAGCAAGATCTTATGAATGGTTTTCAGAGCAAAGAGGATTGAATGGAATCACCTGGCGAAATGCACCTTAAACAAACCGCCGTGGCTGCCTGCCCATAATTCAGTCTACGAGGCTACAGACTATGAGGGGAAAAACCTTAAGACGAAACTGCGCAATAAGGGTAGTGTAAACAGCTTATCCGTGTAAGGAAAGGAGTGAGGACCTATGTCACAAGCGAGGACAAAAGAGAAAACCAAGAGGCAAAGGGTGATGTTAGCCCTGGAGGCACCCGATGCAAAAGAGGTTGTCTTGGCCGGGGATTTTAACAAGTGGAACGCTGGAAGCCACCCCATGAAGAAGGACAAGGGAGGCCTGTGGAAGCGCTCGGTAATGCTTCCCCCGGGAAGGTACGAGTACAAGTTTCTGGTTGATGGGCGATGGCGAAATGATCCCAAGAACGATGAGACCTGTCCCAATCGTTTTGGGACTCGCAATAGCGTGCTTACTATATCCTGATATCGAGCGGATTCTGAATAAAAAGCTCGAAGCGGGTGGAGGCTACTAATGGATTGGGAATAAATCCGCTAGTAATCCCTAACGGTCTACCCAGGGCAATTTTGGAAGAGGCGGATTCAAGACAGGTAGCAAGGCTCAAAAACCTCCAATCAAAGCTTGAATACCAGGCGGAATTTCAGGGAATTATTCCGTAATACTCATTTTCGTGCACTTTAATAGCCTTAGGACAGACCACTCTTCCGGAATGATAAATCCTAAGGGAGTTTTATCATGAAGGTGAAAAGAAGGTGCCTTTGGGTTGTGATTACACTCTGGATTTTTATGGGGCTGCTGGTCGATGGACATGCGCCCTGTCGGGCAGTTGCTCAACCTCAAACTCCGCCCGCTGGGGCCCGAGTGGAAAGGATTGCAGTAATGCCATTCCTTAAGGGCAGGCCTGGACCTGATGGAGGAGAGATTTTGAACTGCCCTATATGCGAGCTTTACTTCAGTAAAGAACATATATCAAGTGATGCTGATCAGATCTTGACCGGTTATGTCCAGGATGTGCTTGAGAATCGATACGGGGCAAGGGTTGTCCCCCTCGAAGAGACGATGGAGGTCTATGAGCGGATTCCCAAAGATGAGGCCGAGGATACGCCTCGCACCCTGGCAAGAAGCTTGGGCGATGCCTTAGGCACGAACCTCATAGTCATGGGCACTGTTTTGAGGTTCAGAGACCGGGTGCCTGGCGCTGCAGAAGGAGACAGCGGGGCATCAGTGGCCTTTAACGTCTATCTGATTGATGGAGCCAGTGGAAGGATGCTATGGAAGGCAAATTTTGACGAAACACAACGCCCTCTCTCCGAGGACATCTCAGGCGCCAAGGCATTCTTCAAACGAGGGGCCAAGTGGCTTTCTGCTAAAGAGCTGGCTCGCTATGGGGTCAAGGAGATCTTCAAGAAATTTCCCCTTTAAGCAAGCTGCCTCGCCTGATTCAACGACCATGGTGAGCATCCCTCTTCGATGGTTCTTTGAGTTTAGAGAAGGAAATTGGCGCGCCAAGAAACTGCTGCTAGCTCGTACAATCAGGAGGAAGATCATATGAAGGCAAAGCCGATGATTCCCTTGATGGTAGGCTTGTCACACACAAAAACCAGGGCCAATCAAGTGCACCGAGTGCCACAAAAAATAGAGGAAAGCCATGTTTGAAGCGAACTTACTCCTTATGCTCATTATACTGGGGGCTCTGCTGGCCTTCTCGGCCTTTTTTTCTGGCTCCGAAACCGCTCTTATGGCTCTTAGCAGACTGAGGTTAAGACACCTGTCTGAAACCAAGCCTCTCAGGGCTAAGCTTGTGGAGCGCATATTGAAAAGACCTGAGCGGCTTATCGGAACCATCTTACTTGGTAATAATCTTGTGAATGTGGCCATGTCGGCCTTGGCCACCGCACTGGCCATAACATTTTGGGGTGAACGGGGAGTAGCGTACGTCACGGTCTTATTAACTATAGTTATCCTGATTTTTGCGGAGATTACGCCAAAGGTCTATGCCAAATATTTCAATGAGAGGGTATCCTTTCTTACAGCGCCGATCCTCCATTTCATCATGCTGCTTTTTAATCCTGTAGTAGCTGCACTAACCCACGCAAGCAGCAAGATTCTTTATCTGGTGGGGGTTGATGTTTCAAAGATCAAAAGACCTTTGATGACCGAAGAGGAGATCAAGACCTGCATCAAGATGGGCTGGGATGAGGGAGCTATTACCGCTGAGGAGCGGAAGGTGCTCTCTAGGGTGTTCACTATGAACGATAAAACCGTAGGCCAAGTAATGGTACCCAGAGACAGAGTGACCACTCTCGATATTGATGCATCGTTAGAGGATATTCTAAGGACCATCTTGAAAACAGGTTATTCGCGCTTCCCGGTTAGCAAAGGAGATAATTTACACATAGTTGGCTTTGTGCACGCAAAAGATGTATTCCGGCTGATGGAAAAGACCAAGGCCGATTCACTAAAGACAATTATCAGACCACCATACTTTATCTCCGGTAACAACAAAATCGATGCGCAGCTGCGTAGTTTCCAGAAAAAGAAGCTCCATCAAGCGGTGGTTCTCGACAACCAAGGGGGGGTTATCGGTCTGGTTACTTTGGAGGATATCTTAGAGGAATTGGTGGGGAGCATACAGGATGAACATGACTTTGACCTTGATCTCTCTGATTGAGTACTGCTAGGCTTAAGTCTTCAGCATAAGTGGAGGAGGTGGGAACATGCGAACTTCATGGCGTATCTTTAGGGTCTTTGCTATCGACATCAGAATCGACTCGAGCTGGATCTTTATCTTCGCCCTGATCACGTGGGCTTTGGCTGGATATTACTTCCCCAGCCACTATCCTGCATGGCCCCGCTGGCGGTACTGGGAAGTAGGACTGGCAGCCAGCTTGCTGTTGTTTGTGTCAGTTCTGGCCCATGAACTGGCCCACTCCCTGGTAGCACGCAGCAAGGGCGAAGAGGTGCGCAGCATTACCCTCTTTCTCTTCGGAGGTGTGGCCGAGATCGTGAAGGAACCCGAGACACCGGCCAGGGAATTTTCCATCGCCCTAGTGGGACCCATCTCCAGCCTGATTATTGCCGGTATCTTCTCTGCCCTCTGGCTTGGGGTAAGGGGGATTAACGAGCCCATCGCAGCCCTGGCCAGATATTTATCGATAATCAACCTCTTCCTCGCCGCCTTTAATATGGTTCCCGGTTTCCCCTTGGACGGGGGCAGGGTGCTGCGGGCTATCGTCTGGAAGGTAACCGGGAACCTCAAACGGGCCACCCGCATAGCCTCTACTACAGGTCAGGTCCTTGCCTTTCTCCTCATCGTCTTAGGTGTCTGGCAGATCCTGACGGGATTTTTCTTTAATGGCCTCTGGATTGCCCTCATCGGCTGGTTTATTCACAGTGCGGCCACTCGTGGGTACCGAGAGGTTCTCGTGAAGGAGATGCTCAGAGATGTCCGGGTAAGAGACCTGATGGACACCACATTTGAGAAGGTGGAAGGATCCATCTCGGTGCAAGACCTAGTTGAGGATTACATCCTCAAGAAAAGGGAGAGGTCTTTTCTGGTGACCGAGGCAGGCAAGCTAGCTGGGATCGTATGCCTTGAGGACGTCAAGGCCATCCCCTCCGAAAAGAGGGGGGGCACCCTGGTAAGGGAGATTATGACCCCCCGAGATAAACTGGAGGCTATCTCTCCTGAAGAGGATGGAAGCCAGGTCCTTACCAGGCTGGCAAGCGGCAAGATCAATCAGGTTCCCGTCATCGAGAGAGGGCAGATCGAGGGAGTGGTTTGCCGTGCCAATATCCTGGAGTTTCTGCACCTCCGATCTGAACTGGGCGTATAGAGGCTAACCCTGGAAATAAGGACAGATATATATTCCCCCTGCTAGGTCGGGGAGAGCGGAAGACCTTTCTCCTGGCTATACAGGTAAACCTGAGATTTGCAGAGAGCCTAGCGGTAGCTGTATCGACAGCCAGACCGTTTAAAAAGGCCCTCCGTGGCTAATGAAAAGAAAGGGAGGATAAGCTATGTGGCATGTTGAGCTGACAGGGGTAATAGCCCCTATCATTTCCATCGTATTCGGCATCTTAATTCTCATATTCCCAAGGATTTTAAATTATCTGGTCGCCTCATATTTTATAATAGCAGGCGTGGTAGGCCTCCTTCTCTTCATGACATAAGGCGCCACAATTAGATTCAGGAAATAGATTCCAATACCCCCTGCCATAAATGCGAGAATTGCCTGCGAGGCCATAAATCACAATGTATCCACTGGCTTTCAGCTGAGCCCCACACCTGATCTTGGGAGAGGTTGGGAATACCTTGACACGCCAGCTGCCCTACCCTATACTGCCTCTCGCTAAGGTATTCCTACCATCCTGATGCACTTAAGTCTCCTCTCTGCATAACCTAAAAAAGCAAAAGGGGGCAGTCATCTCTGAATTCTCACAGAAGAGCAGCCGGATAAGCACGTTCCACGTAATCCGGCAAGACCAGAGGAAGTTGAGATCGCAACTCAGGCTTCATTCCAGGTGGAAAAAGACAGTCTTAGTTATCCCGTGTCTTGCCAGCGAGTATACCGACGCCTCGAACCTCCCCGTATTTAGGAACATCCTGAGGCAATTAAGAAATGTTCCCTACCTTTCCACCATTATCTTCGGCCTCGATAGGGCTACCGAGGAAGATGCGTTTCGCCTCAGGGAGCTTCTTACGGCAGCTCGAATCAGGAATTACCTTATCCAGTGGAACGATGGTCCCGGTTTCAGCGAGGTCTATGCACGGCTCAACGAGGCGGGATTCAAAATCAGCGAGCCGGGTAAGGGCAAGAATATGTTCCTCAGCTTCGGAATTGCCATTGCCCTTGGTGCTGAGTCCATCGGACTGATCGACGCTGATATACGTACCTTTAAACGGGCCCAGCTCGACCGGCTCTTTTATCCAGTAGTGGTTCTCAATTACGACTTTTCGAAGGCGTACTATGCCCGGATCTCTGAGAAGGGAGAGATTTACGGTCGGGTAAAGCGGCTCCTCCTTGACCCACTCTTGCTTTCCCTCAAACGGAAATTCACTGAGAGCAACGAGGAAAAGATGTTGCGCCTCATAGACTTTCTCTTGGGCTTTAACTATCAACTCTCCGGTGAAGTCGCCTTTCACGTGGACCTCCTGAAAAGAATGCGCTTCGCCACCAACTGGGGCGTTGAGATCTTTACTTTGATTGAGGTCTACCGCAAAGCCTCTTCTCCTGCACAGGTCATGTTCACGGAAGAACGCTTCGACCACAAACACCAAGAGGCGTCGCCGGAAAACCAGGCCAAGGGCCTCAATCGAATGGCGATCGATATTGTAACCACCCTGATGAATGCACTGATCATTGAAGAAGGTCTGGAAATCCCCGATACCTTCTTCCGAGACCTGGCCATCACCTATCAAGCCGTCGCTGAAGAGCAGATCAAGAAATACTCTGACGATGCGGCTTTCAGCAATCTAAAATACGACCGGGACGCCGAGGAGTCCCTCGTCAAAAACGTCTTGCACAATTCCATCCTTCAGGCAGGAGAGGTCCTCACCGCGCCTTATAGGATGACGGAGAAATTTCTGAGATTCGTCAATTCCCATCCCGAATTTAAGCCCTTTCTTGAAGATGGCCTTGCTGAAGCAATCCTCGAGGTAGAGCGCAACACACAGGGGACCGTCTTCGAAATGCCCCAAACCGTAGCATGGGAGCGGGTATCGAATAAGTTGCCTCGAGTCTTCTATGATCTCATCGAGGTGGTCGAGGAGGAAAAAAGACGTTTTTCTTAAACCCCTAGAATCCCGTTCCGGTGATTTGATCAAAGAGGGGTTCGGTATGACATCGGATATAATACTTGCCTTGTTGGTTCTCGGAGCGACAAAGCCTCACAAAGGACAAGAAACAAACCATGATAGGATCCAGATGCAGGGGGAACCCCACGGTTGCCTCCTTTAAGAGCCCGGCAAAGAGGCAGTTTAGAGTCCTCACATATCCTCACATAAAAGAGATAAATCACCTCCTACGAAAAGCAACCCCTTGACCATGCCTGAGGTAAGCACGATACTGGCTCTCGCAGTGGTTTTAGGTGCATTGGTCCTGTTTGTCAGCGGAAGGCTACAGGTTGACGTGGTTGCACTGTGCGTGCTCGCTTCCCTGATCGTGCTTGGCCTAATAAATCCCAATCAAGCACTGTACGGCTTCGCAAGTCCAGCAACAGCAACGGTGGCAGCGATGTTCGTCTTGAGTGCTGGCCTGGTACGTACAGGGCTGGTTCAATGGCTATCGCGTCGCTTGAACAAGCTTGCTGGAAAGGGCGAGTGGCGCTTAATTGTGGTCTTATGCATCGCCATAGCAGCCTTGTCGGCCTTTATTGTCAATACGGCAACGGTAGCCATCTTCATCCCCGTTGCAACGGTATTGGCGGCGACACGAGGGGTTTCTGCATCCCGCGTGTTGATGCCGCTGTCGTTCGCAAGTCAGTTTGGCGGTGTGTGCACACTCATCGGTACTTCTACTAACATTTTGGTCAACTCAATAGCTATATCGCAAGGTATGGAGGCCTTTGGCCTTTTCGAGTTTGCACCTTTGGGGTTGGCGATGTGCACAGTTGGTATCATCTACCTCATTCTTATCGGCAGGAGCCTGCTGCCCAAGCGGAGGGCAGCAGCCGAACAGGTTGATAAATATCGGCTTGCTGACTACGTGGCCGAATTAAAAGTTGCAGAAAAATCCTCGCTCATCGGAAAGACATGGGATAAAAGAAAGGCCTCTCGTGGTACAAGAGTCGAGCTTATCAAGATAGTACGCAATGACAAAGCAGTGTCGCGACCTTCGAGAACCAAAATCAGGGAAGGAGACGTCCTGTTAATTCACGGCAATGTAGATACACTGATGAGGATGAAGGACACGTTAGGGTTGGGTATCCAGGCCCGTGTTACCATGGAGGATCAACACCTGAGTTCTGAGGAGGTGAAGCTGATCGAGGTTCTAATTCCACCCCGGTCAACTCTGGTAAGACGTACACTACAAGGCGCCGGGTTTCTTCTCCGCTATCGATCTGCGGTGCTTGCCGTGCAGAGGCGTGGCAAGGTCCTACGAGATCGGTTGACCGATATCCAGCTGGATGCTGGAGATACCTTGCTGTTGCAGGTAAGTAAAATGGCCTTATCCCGCCTCATGAAAGCCAGCGATGTGATCGTAACCAATGAGCTGACTGAGCTTTATCTTCGTAAGGATCGAGCGGTTATTGCACTGTTTGTGTTCCTCGCAGTGCTTACCTTAACTGCATTGAAGGTCGTTCCCATATTAGTTGCCGCTCTGCTGGGGGCTGTTGGAATGGTGTTGGGTCGGTGTCTTACCATCGAGGAGGCCTATCAGGCTATTGATTGGAAGGTAGTGTTTCTGTTGGGCGGTATCATTCCCCTGGGCCTGGCTCTGGAACAGAGCGGGGCTGCTCGCTGGTTGGCACATACACTGTTGGCGCCCTTTGCAGACCTCGGGCCTCTGGGCATCCTAGCGATGCTCTATTTGCTCACTGCGGTACTGACAGAGGTCATGTCTAATAATGCCTCGGCTGTGATTCTTGCGCCTATGGCCCTTTCCCTTGCAGCAGCAATGAATGTGAATCCTCGACCGTTTCTCGTTGCCATTACCTTTGCGGCCTCAACGAGCTTTGCTACGCCGGTAGGATACCAGACCAATACCATGGTTTACGCACCAGGCGGTTACGGTTTCACTGACTATACCCGAGTGGGTGGACATGCTCTCTCAGATAGCCTCATAAGGCATAGTCGAGTCGCAATCACATCCAGACATCCGTTTAGGCCTCAGCATAAAGCCCCTTTTGCGTATTTCTGTAAGTAGTAGTCTATGCTTGCTGTATGCATATCAGGCCTGCTGACTAAGGACATTATAGTATGCAAACTACTTCAAGGCCAGGAAGAACGGCTAGCTTCAGGTGTTGATTCTAACAGGATTCTATTTTATAGTTCGCCGGAATATGATATGCGGTGAAGCCTTGAGGGCGTTTCTAGCTCTCCAATACAGCCAATGTTCAAAGCGGCGATCTAAGTCCAACAAGTTTGCCGGAGGTTCATGAGACCCGTAGCCAGACGGATTAGATTAGGTACAAAACGGGCACGAGGTACCCTGGGGACCTTTCCCGGGGTATTTACCCCAAGCATCCTCTCGATCTTGGGCATCATCCTCTTTTTGCGCTTGGGATACGTCGTGGGGAGCTCCGGCTTGGGTCGAGCGCTTCTTATGATCTGCCTCGCAAATACTATTTCGGTACTCACTAGCATCTCGCTCGCTGCAATCGCTACAAACCTGAAGGTCAAAGTGGGCGGACACTATTATCTAATCTCACGTACCCTTGGTGTGGAATTCGGTGGTGCCATCGGTATCGTGCTCTTCCTTGCTATTTCTATATCTATCGCCTTTTACTGTATAGGGCTGGGTGAGGCAATTGCCGGCATGGTACCGCAAGCGGGCGAGGTGCTTCCCCAGATCATCGCTGCTATTGCTATTGTCTTTCTGTCTATATTCGCGTGGTTGGGTGCTGACTGGGCCACAAGGCTCCAGTATCTGGTGATGAGTATACTGGCCGCTTCACTTGTTTCTTTCTACATCGGTGGCCTGGCTCATTTCGATAGTACACTGCTGGCCCAAAACTGGACAGCCCCAGCTATGGGTCCCTCATTCTGGTTGGTTTTTGCCATTTTCTTTCCGGCAGTTACAGGCTTCACACAAGGCGTAAGTATGTCAGGTGATCTGAAAGAGCCGAGCAAAAGCATAATGCTGGGCACCTTTGCAGCAGTGGGGGTTTCAATTGTCATCTATTTATCAGTGGCAATTGTGTTTGCGGCGGTATTGCCTAAGGATCATTTAAGCCGCGACTATGAAGCCATGAAACATGTGGCCGGTGTAGGATCGCTCATTAATATGGGCGTGATCGCCGCTACCCTCTCCTCTGCAATGGCCTCCCTCTTAGGCGCACCCCGAATCTTTCAGTCTTTAGCTCAGGACAGGATCTTCCCGTTTCTTTTGCCCTTTGCCAAGGGCGCAGGGCCAACTCAGAATCCCAGGCGCGGTGTGCTGCTTTCAGCAGGTATTGCTTTGGCAACTGTGGGGCTCGGAAAACTCAATGTGATCGCCCCCGTAGTCTCAATGTTCTTCTTGATCTCCTACGGACTCCTCAATTATGCCACATTCTACGAGGCGCGCGGAGCGAGCCCTTCGTTCCGCCCAACCTTCAGGTGGTTTCACTACCGTCTATGCCTTTTGGGTGCATTAGGCTGCTTGGCAGTGATGCTTGCCATTGATTTCGTGAGCAGTACCATCGCCGTTGCAGTGCTCTTCGGAATTCATCAGTATCTGAAAAATGCCGCAGGCCCCACCCGATGGGCCGACAGCAAGCGCTCATATCATTTTCAGCTCATGAGAGAACACCTCCTCGCCATCCCCGGTGAACCGGAACATCCTCGTGACTGGCGTCCACAGTTGCTGGCGTTTTCCGATGATCCTCCCAGGCGTAAGTATCTTCTGAGGTTCAGCTCCTGGATAGAGGGTGACAGTGGGCTTACCACAGTGGTGAAGATTTTGGTGGGCCAAGGCAAAAGCATTTATCAACAGCGCGCTGAGGCTGAAGCAGAGTTCCGGGCCGAAATTGAGGAACTCGGTCTAAAGGCCTTCGTCAAGGTAGTGGTCGCGCCGGATTTTCGCGTCGGGGCTCAGACCTTGTTCCACTGCTTTGGCATCGGCCCGATCCATGCCAATACAATCCTCGTTAACAGACCCGAGCAACTCCCGGAACCCAGAGATCCCCAGAGAAACCAACAATACGGCCGCTATCTCAGTGAGGCCTTTCGACTAGGTTCCAACGTGGTTATCTTCAATGCGCAGGAGGAGAGGTGGAGCTACGTTGAAGGGCTTCCCTCCCCGGAGCGGCGTATCGATGTCTGGTGGTGGGACGATGCAACCAGCCGTCTGATGCTTCTTTTCGCATACCTCATGACCCGAAAGGATGAGTGGAGTGAGGCGCGAATTCGAGTTCTAGCACCCACCGCCACCAAGACTGCAAGAAGAAGCCTCAAAAACCTCCGTTTGACGCTCAATGAGGTACGGATCAATGCTGAGCCGGAGGTGATAGTAGAGCCGAGCCTGGACACAGTAGCTGAACAATCATCCGACGCAGCATTCGTATTTTTTCCGCTCCGGGTTCAAAGATACCAATTGGTAAGCAACCTTGGTGCCTCCTTTTACAGACTACTACCTCGCCTGCCGCTTGCCGCCCTCGTTATCGCCGCCGAGGACATCAATCTTGAAGCGGAGCCAGAAGAAGGAAGGCCCATGGAAATCGCTACCGCGTTAGACGCTGCTTCCGATGCAGAGAAATTAGCCAAAGAAAAGGAAAAGGAAGCTGCCAAAACCGCTGAAGTTGCTGATCACAGACTCCACGAAATGCAGGATGCTGCTCTAACCCCCATCGGCAAGGACAAGCTATCGGATATTAAGACCGCGTTTCGAGAGGCAGACAGGCTTGCAAAAAAGGCTGCTCGGGAGGCGGAAAAGGCCAGGGTAGAGGCTGATGAGGCAGCCAAATCATTAGAAGAGCTCAAAAAACAAGCAGAGACCGGTAAGATTACCGAGCCACCCGACCTGCCACAGAAAGACAAGATAAAGAAACACACGAAGAAGAAAACACGCAAACGAGGGGTTAGCAGCTGATTCTAAACTCCCACATTTTTGGCCCTACGCCCTTTCGAAAAAGAATTATGTTATGAAGTCAAGAAGTCTCTGCAAGAGCTTAAACCTGGAGACAAGATATGTTTAGAACAGCTTCAATAGTATGTTTATCTCTAACAATCTTGCTAATCAGCACCGCCACCATCAATGCTGGAGAGAAAAAAGATCCGGCAGCATGGAAGATGCGCATTGAACTTTCTTATGTGACAACATCTGGCAATACAGACACTCAGACCTTGTCCGGTAAGTTGGGCGCTGAGAAAAAAGGAGAACTTTACAGACACATTCTTAAAGGCAACTTCTTACGTGCAGAAGACAGAGGTGAGGAGACGGCGAACAAGTGGCTCTTGGAAGGAAGGTCGGAGAGAGTATTGAAAGAAAGATTATTTGCCTTTTTAACTGCAAGTTACTTGCAGGATAAATTCTCTGGCTATGACTACAGAATGAGCGCAGGCCCTGGTTTGGGTTATGACTTTATCAAAACAGAAGAACATGAACTAAAGGGCCTGATGTCTGTGCTTCATTCCCGTGATAAATTTTCAGAAGCTGATAAGGGCTCAGACTCCTATATTTCAGGAAAAGCTGCAATGTACTACATATGGAACATTTTAGAGAATTTGAGATTCAAACAGAACGCGGACTGTCTCATATCATTCGAGGATATGGATACCTATTTTATAAACTCGGAAACTGCCCTCGAGGTAAAAGTCAATGGAAATGTATCACTCGGTGTAAGTTATTCAATTGCTTATCAAAATAAACCGCCATTTCCGGAAATTGAACGCACGGACACAATATTTTTGGCTTCATTAATTATCGATTTTTAATAGAAAAAATGCGGGGGTTTGTTTCGCCAATACGCATTCGAATTCGTTTGCTGCGGCGCGAATGACGGTGACGCCGAAAGAGCCTATTGCTCACTGAATAGGCCCTTCAAAACATTGAGAGAACCATACACGACAAGCTTGTCTCCACCTTCAAAAGTTGCCGTTGATTTTGGAATAGGTATCCATGCCTTGCCTCGTTCGATGCCCAAAATCAGTAGTTCTCTCTCAGGTAGTTTTTGTTCGGCAAGGGTACTGCCAATTAGCGTTGAGTTTTCCGTTACCAATACTCGCACTAGCCCGTAGCCCTCCATGAGATGCAATAGGTCTTCTGTCATACCCTCTTCGAAAGCACGCGATTGTATGAACTTGTCCTCAATGAAACTCTCCCACTTTCTTATAAATCCCCTGTGCGTTGCGATCTTGTAAATCACAAATATCCCTCCGATGAGGATCATAGCATTGAGGGAGAGCTGATATCCCTTGCTCGTAACGAGTGAAGAAGTAGCAGTTACAATAACCGTAACAATACCTGCATTACCGAGTATCATCAACCACGTGACAATCCTCCTCCTTTTGGGATGGTTGATGACAGATTCCGCCTCCTTTGTAGTGAATCCCGTCCCTGAAAAAGCTGAGAGCGCCTGAAACTTCGCCCTTTTATCATCGAGCCCGGTCATCATCAGGGCGATAGCGGCAGCTCTTATGACGAGAAAGGAAACAAATACCACCAACAAAGTCGGCAATAGAAAATATAAACCACTCATTAAGCTTCACCACCTCCTATGGCGTTTGGGGTTCTCTATTCCACTTTACCTAATCCAGCATCTTCTATCATTGCCTTTAAAGCCGGTGAAATGCCCGGTAACCTTTTGCCATATCAATAAAACAGCTTGTGTGAATGTTCAAGTTGAAAAAAGGGTATTTTGTCGTTAGTTCCGAAACTCAAGACAGATATCTATACAGCTAAATCCCTATATACCATCCTATATAATCCCCCATTTCATAACAAAAACAGCACAAAATTAATTCACAAGCCTCACCTTCGATCTTCTTGACTTCTCGAATAATGAACCTGATAATAGCTCAAACTGAGGGTTACGTCTGCTCTTTTCAGCTCCCGCATTTTGAAAAGGCTCGCACTCAGGAAATCTTGCAGCCAGACAGGTGAAAGCGTAAACGCCGTTCTAAAGGCTCAAAGCAAGATATATGTTGGGGATCGGATTATCTGCTATGGGAAATTGGAAAACCTGAAGGAACTTGTCTTAGAGCAAGGACAAGAGAAAGGAGGCAGAAATGGCTAAAACAATTATTTTTTTTATTCTCATTGCGCTTGTAATTGTTTTTGTGATTCAAAATACGCAGGTCGTCGAATTCCGGTTTCTCGCCTGGAAGGTGTCCATGTCCAGGGCATTAATGTTCTTGGGCACTTTTCTCATTGGAATTGCTGTGGGTTGGCTGTCGAGAAGACTGAGGCAAAAAGGGGCGTAACATCTTACAGTCACTTAATAATTAATTTTTGAGGAGGTGTAGGGATGAGTAATGAGCAAAAAATCGTCAAGGGAGGTTTTAGGGCAACTCTCGCCTTGATCGTCTCGATCATAGCTCTCGTTGTGGCCATTATGGCCTTCAATCGAACAGGTGGTGAGGCAAATCTCAGGGCCCAGATCAGCGAGCTCCAGGCAAAGATGAAAACGCTGAGAACGGAGACCTCTGAGAAGGTAGATAAGGTGCGCCAGGAGACAAGCAAAGCACTCAAGAAAGTTGGAATAGAAATCAAGAAAGAGGAGGCCAAAAAAGAGGAGAGCGAAAAAGAGGAGAGCGAGGAGTAGCCGGACGATCCTGCGCAAGAATCCGATTCGAATTCGACTTCCCATTGCCGTAAGAGCGGTGAGGAAAACCCTATGAAGGAGATCTTACAGAGCTGGGGGGCGCTAGCTCAAGCTTTCGGCCTCTTGGGGGGAGCGATAATCATAGGTCTCGTGGGGCATTATATCATCTTTAAGACAGCTGAAGGCATAACGAGTCGTACCAAGAGCGTCCTCGATACATCCTTAGTCAAACATTCACACGGGCCTTTCAGGTTGATCATTCCCCTCTTCGTGGTTCGCTTTGTGTTGCCGTTGCTTGAGATGCCGCCAGCCTTGCTTGATTTTATGCAGCATTTTCTCGGCTTATGTTTTATCGGATCCTTTGCCTGGTTACTCATTCGAATGACCTTTGTGCTGGATGACTTCATTCTTACGCGATTTAGAATCGATACGAGGGACAATCTTCAAGCGCGCAAAATCCAGACCCAGCTCCAGATCTTCAAGAGAATAGTGCTTGTTGTCGTGAGCGTTTTAGCGCTGGCGACCATGCTCATGACATTTGAAAAGGTTCGCCAGCTTGGCACTACCATTTTGGCCTCGGCGGGGATTATCGGCATTATCGTAGGACTGGCTGCTCAGCGCACGATTGCCACGCTGTTGGCTGGCCTTCAGATCGCCATCACTCAGCCCATTCGTATTGACGATGTCGTCATCGTGGAAAATGAATGGGGACGAATCGAAGAAATAACCTTTACCTATGTGGTTGTCCGGATTTGGGACTTGAGGCGTCTGGTTTTGCCGATAACGTACTTTATCGAAAAGCCGTTCCAGAATTGGACACGGGTAACCGCCGATTTATTGGGAGTCATTTACATATTCGTGGACTATACGGTACCCGTTCAAGCCATAAGAGAGGAACTACACCGTATCCTGAAATGTACAGACCTTTGGGATGGCAAGGTCTCTGTACTGCAGGTCACCAATGCCACAGAGCGCACGGTGGAATTAAGGGCCCTCATGAGTGCCCCGGACGCTCCTACCGCCTGGAATCTACGCTGTGAGGTAAGGGAAAAACTTATAGAGTTTATCCAGAAGAATTATCCTGATGGGTTGCCCAAGGTTCGAGCAGAAATCCGGGAATCGGTGGCTCCTGCATCCGCAGCGATCGAATCAAAACCGTAAAGGGAAGGCTACCAGTCAATCCTCGTTCCTCCCCGGAGATCATGGGATAAACCGAGTAGCTGGGATTCTGGACACTACGTTATATATGTCAAAATGGGAGGTTGAGAAAATGAACTTCGCAGACATAAGAAAAAGGGCAAAGGCCTGGGTATAAAGGTTTTCGGGATGAAGAAGGTGGATCTGATCCGGTCCATCCAGACCGCTGAGGACAACATTCCCTGCTTTGGCACAGAACGAGTCGAATACTGTGGGGAGGAAGGATGCCTTTGGCGGGATGATTGCCTGAAGATTGCTGAGCCTAAATCCATATGAGAGCCTCCTTCAATGCGCTAGGTTCAGTGCCGCGGTGCCCAGGGGAGCGGCTAGGGATGCAATCACGGCTGAGGTGAGATCGGCCACCCACCTTCCGGATCGAACATCGAGCAGGGTCAGCGGATTTGCCCCTCGCACGTCAACCTTCACCATTCCCTGTAGTTTCCGGAGTTTTATAGGGTGTATTTCC
>JABAOC010000210.1_pt4 | contig 48270 bp, 44 predicted proteins | sample 7062161 | NCBI WGS metagenome assembly JABAOC01 (sample SAMN14538625, study PRJNA623070) | marine sediment metagenome | biome: marine biome [ENVO:00000428]; feature: marine pelagic biome [ENVO:01000023]; material: deep marine sediment [ENVO:00002113] | place: India: Gulf of Khambhat ... | reverse complement strand
TGATTCGCCAGTTCCAATTCTCGGAATCCCAAATTCCCGAATTCGGGAATTCCCGTATTTTACTGTCGTCATGTCTCGATCCGTCGACCGGACCATTCTCTTTGTGCTCCCAAACGGCGAGCCCGCAGAAGAAATCGCCGCAGCTCGCGCTTGGCTTGAGTCGCTTCCCGAAGCCGAAGTGCAGGTGATCCCACTGGCCGAGCTGTCTGAGGCATTTCTCGGCCACGGGACCACCGTATGGTGCCATTGGACCGAGACACCCGCTCTCCCCGAGGCGGCGCGCCACACCCTCGACGCCCATGTGCGCGCCGGCGGTGGCTTGGTCGCCACCCTGGCTGCGGCGGCCCTGCCAGTCCAGCTCGGCTGGGAGAAGGTGACGCCCGACGTAGCCACCGATGCTTTATGGACCGAGGAGCCCGAGGACGAGCTCGCCGACGACTTCAGCGCGGCGCCGCGGATCCGTGGGCTGCAAAGCTTTCGGGGCCATCCCCTGTTCGAGGGTTTGGGAAGCGGCTGCTACACCTGGGCGCCCCAGGAAGGTGAACGGCTCGTCCGCTGTGCTTACACGGGAGACAACTGGCCGAAGTCGGGCCGTGTCATCGCGGTTCAGAAGGCCTACATCAACGTGAATCCCGGGCGTCGGCTGGCCTGGGAATACGCGGTGGGTGACGGCTGGGCGGTGTGTATCGGCGCCTACGTCTACTTCGCGGCCCGGGATCGCCGCTACGCACTTCATCTGGAGCGGTTGCTTGACAACGCGTTCGACCGGGTCGCCTCCAACGGGCACCGTGTACGACTCATCGGCGGAGTCTGGCAGCCGCGCTCGGCGGGCGTGGAGCTGGACGAGAGAGTGCCGCTGCCGCCGGACCTCGGGCCGGGCGCCGACCTTGCCCTCACCCCGCCCGACGATCTTCGACTCGAGCGCAGAGCGACGGATGCGGAATACACGCTCGCGGGTACACGGGCTTTCCTGGTGGGGCGCGAGGAAAGCGGCCTCGAAGAGGTCTGGTTCCATCCAGTGAGGGCGGTGAGCCGGTGGGGGCTGAGTTCAGACTCGGAAGCCCGTGACGAGACGGAACGTAGCAACGACCGCAGCAACGTCGTTGCTACGCATTTCCGGATCGCTACGGGAGTGTTCGAGCGGCGCCTCGATGTGGATGGACATGCTGTCCTCGAGCGGACAACTGTGGCGCCCGACGAGCCGGGCCTGCTGGTGGAGCTTCAACCGGAGGACCCCAGCGGCGAGCCCGTCGGCCTCACCTTGATCCTGGAGAGCGACCTACGACTCACCTGGCCCTACCCGGCGAGCGCGGCGGGCCGGCTGCGATACAGCAAGGAGGGTGGAGCGCTGGGTCTGGAGGCCGAGACAGGCGAGTGGCTGGGTGTCCGCATCGACCCGGCGCCGCGATGTCTGCTGGTGGAGAACCCCTCCACCGATGAGCACTCCTGCTGCCGTGTGCATGCCGAGCTCGAGCTGCGCGCTCCTACCCGGATCCTGCTGCTGGGCGCCGGTCGCGAGGAGGAGCTGCCGGCCGCGGTCGATCTGGCCGGCTGGGCGGACCGCCGAGCGGCGGAGCGGCGTGGGCAGCGCGATGAGGGTTTCGTCCTCGAGTCCGGCGACCGGGAGCTGGTCGAGGCCATCGAGTGGGCGAAGTGGCGGCTCTCGACATACCGGGTCCGCGTCCCCGGACTCGGCACTTCGCTGGTCGCCGGCTATGGCCGGTCGCAGCCGGGAGAGTTCGGCGACGGCCGTCCGGGTTATGCTTGGTTCTTCGGCCGTGACGCCTGCTGGACGGCTTTGGCCTGCCTGGCCGCCGGTCAGCCCGAGGCGGCGCGAGAGGTTCTGGAGTTCTTGGGCCGCCACCAGGACGTGACCGGCAAGATCCTCCACGAGTGTACGACCAGCGGGGTCGTCCACTACGACGCCGCCGACGCCTCACCCCTTTACCTGCTCCTCGCCGCCAGTTACCTAGCGGCCACCGGTGACGGCGGAACTGTGCGCCGCGAATGGCCGCACGTGCGGGGCGCCTATGAGTTTTGCCTCTCCACCGACTCGGACGGCGACGGGCTGATCGAGAATACGAACGTGGGACACGGGTGGGTGGAGTTCGGGCGGTTGGGTGGGTATCACGTGTCGCTCTATCTGGCGGGCGTCTGGGTCGCTGCGCTCGCCGAGTTGGAGGTGGCGGCCCGGACGTTGGGCGAGTTGGATTTCGCGGGCGAGCTCGCCTATCGGGCGGCGGCGGCGCGCTCGAGCCTCGAGCTCTCCTTCTTCGATCCTCTTGAGGCGCGTTACGCCAATGGCCGCTTGCGCGACGGGTCACTCGACATGGCGGAGACGATAATGACGGCGGTGCCGTTAGCGCTGGGTGCCGTGCGGGCGGAGCGCTGCGAGCGCTGGCTGGACCGCGTGGCGACGGAGGATTTCACAGCGCCCTGGGGTGTGCGCCTGGTCTCGCGCTCCGAGCCTGTTTATGACCCGGCGGGCTACCATGCCGGCTCGGCCTGGCCCCTCTACAGCGGTTGGGTAAGCCTGGCCGAGTTCAGGGCCGGGCGTACCGAGGCCGCACATCGTCACTGGGAAGCGACCCTGCGGCTCTACCGAACGGTTTCGCTGGGCACCTGGCCCGAGGCGTTACACGGCGACGAGCCGCGGAGCATCGGTGTGACACCGGACCAGGCGTGGTCGACCGCCGCCGCGCTGTTTCCGCTGCTTCAGCTTGGCCGAGACTCGCGGGAACCAGGCGCCTAGCGCTAGCTTACAGACTGATTGGGCTCCAACTGGCAGACAGGGGAGGTCAGGATGGGTGGTATCAACCTCGCACGCGTCCTCGTTGGCGGGCTATTGGCAGGAGTCATCTACAATATCTCTGGATTCGGGGCTACTCACGTCGTCGATCTCGCCGACAGCTTCGCCCGCTTTGGCTGGGAGCCGTCCACCGGCTCGACGATCCAGCACGTGGCAGTGAGATTCGGCTTCGGCCTGATCAGCGTCTTCACCTATGCGGCGATCCGGCCGCGCTTCGGCCCCGGAATCAAGACCGCTGTCATCGCCGCCTCGATCATCTGGGTCGCCGCCGCTGCTCCGTTGATCTTCGTGCTGACGGAGCTCTTCGTCTTCAGCGGCTCGCAGGCGGTTACTCTGTTGGTCTGGACGCTGGTTGAAGCGTGGTTGGGAACGGCCGTCGGCGCCTGGCTGTATCAGGAGCTGGAGTCGCGAGGGGTCGAGACGGGCTAGCCTCCGCCTATTCCCAGCGGACCCGGTAGCGGCACACTTCGCCGCCCAGGGCGCGGCACTCTTCCTCTACGACTTCGACGCGCGTCGCGCCGCACATCTCCAGCGCCCGCTTGTACCAACCGACGACGGTCAAACAGTCAGGCGCCGAGAAGGTCTCGGCGTCGTAGGTCGTGAGGCAACCCTCGCCCTCGCCGGTCTTCTCCCAGGCGCGCCGCCCCGTCTGATAGTAGAGCTCGTAGATCTGTGGCGCTTTTCTGAGGAAGGCCTCCGGATCGCCGGGTGTGATGAAGCTGGCGTGAAGTGTGGTGAGGTTCTTGTTCGCCGAGGCGACGCCCAGCTGCTCGAAGAACTTCGGGTCGCCCTCCCCGCAAACCTGGACGATCGCCTCGTCCAGTCGCTTTCCGACCTCGAATGGGAGCCACGTCGACGGGACCATCTTCCTCAGTGCCGCCTGGTCGTCGGCGCTCAGGCTGACCATCACCTGCCGCACTTGCTCTTCGCCGAAGTGCTCTTTCAGAAAGTCGAGGCGGGACTGCAAAACCGAGCCTTTCACCTTTTGCATGCCCCTAATGCTAGGTGGCCGTGCGCCTGCGGCAAGTGCTAGCGGTGTTTCAATTCGAGACGCGCTGAGCATCTCAACGTTTCCCACGGACACACCCGCGCCGTTGGGGCATTGACTGTAATCCTTTGCCATCAATGAAGTTACGCGCGCCGTGCGCCGCCCCCCGCTCGGAACCCTTCTTGCACCTCTGGCCGCCGCGGGACTGAGCACGATTACACCCATTTCAGGAGGTATCTCATGACCCGTCCAGGTGACTTCGCAAGACTGCTGGCGCTGGGCGCTGTGTTCGGCGCGCTGGGCTGTGGCGGGGCTGCCAGGGTGGAGGAGCTGTACGAGGAGGCTCCGGTGGGCAGCGAGATGATCGTCGAGCGCAGCGATGGCGATCGTCCCGATTGGATCACCGAACCGCCCGACGATGATGACGGGATGAAGTTCTTCTCAGGTGGTGAGGAAGGGTACAGCGACTTCGCCGTGGGGCTGCGTATGGCCAAGGCAGAAGCGTGGCAGGAGCTGGGCGAGAGCGTGCTCGGCATCTGGAGTTCGCTGCTGCAGGCGAGCGAGGTCGGCGGTAAGGACCGGCTTCAGCAATACGCGCGGAACTTCCAGGAGCTAGCGGTCAAGGAGATCACGCTCAGCGGAACGGAAGTCGAAGAGCGTTATTACGAGAAGGTCGCGGTGAAGACGACCTACGGCGTCGATTACCACTACAACGCGTTCGTGCTACTCAGGGTGCCGGAGCAAGAGTACCACATGGCGCAGCTCCGCGCATTGGAGCAGCTGCGGAACCGGGCGAAGCAGGAGAGGAATGCCGACGCCGAAGAGTTCATCGACGAAGCGATTCAGCGACTGAACGAGATCCAAGGGTGAACCGTCGGGCGTTAGCCCTGGCGGGTACGCTCGTAGTCGGAGCCTGTGGTGGTGGCGCGGTGCTGGAGCGGACGGCTCCCGAGCGGCCCGCCTGGGTCGAGGTGACGCCGGCCGCGCGTGACTCGCTCTACTTCGTCGGTATCTGCTCCGACCTTCCTTCTTACCAGGAAGCGGTGCGGTGCGCGCGCGGCGAGGCGCTGACGGACGTCGCCGCCTGGATCGGCGCCCGGTTCTCGTCGTACGTCTACGATCACCAGACGGACGGGTCACGTTCCGCTGGTACGGCGATGTACCTGGACGCCGATCTCTTCCTGGCCGACCTGCGGCGTAGCGACACCTACCACGAGGTGACGCAGACGGACTACGGCACGCGTTCCTATTACGTGAGCGTGTTGCTGGCCTATCCGCGCGACGCCGCCGAGCTGGAAAAGGGCCGGGTCGAGGAGACGACGTTCAGGGCCGAACGCCTATTGGAACAAGCGCTGGAGCGGGTGCCCGGTGTCGCGGCCGAAGGTCGCTGGGCGACAGCGATGGAGATAACCCTGGCCACCGCCGGCGCGGTTGCTGTGCCGCGGAACCTTCACCGTGCCCGGCATACCGCCCGACTGACGAATATGGCTGAAGCGGTCGTCACGCCCCTGCAGCTCTACGCTGGCACTGAGGACAGGGGGGTCGAGGTGCGTGCGCGCTACAGGGGCGTGCCGGCTGCCGGTCTGCCGGTGCAGTGCATAGCGGGTGCGGTGCGGCTGACGGTAGTAACGGACGAAGAAGGCCGCGCCGTCTGTGAACTGGAGGACTCAATACCTGGGGGGGCGGGTCGAGTCATAGCGCGTCCCGAGATAACGGGTTACCTCGATGCCGTTCCCCCGGGTGCCAGTGAGCTCGCGGTCGCTTTGGGCCGCTTGCTGAACCGTACAGTGGTGGTCGAGCTCGGCAACGGGTTCGACATCGATCTGGTGCTGGCCGGAGGCGCCGATTGCGAGCCGGCCATCGAACTGTTGAGAGAGCGTCTGAGCGGGGCCGGGGTTCGAGTAATCGGTTTCACGAAGGGCGTGCCGGCTCTCGAAGTTTCATGCCAGGTATCGGTTGGCAGTCGGCAGGGAGAGCTCTACGTAGCGAGTGCGCGTGCTGCGCTGTCGCTCAAGGCGGCGGAGGGCCGTGGCGCCGATTTGTTGGCGCCCGTGACCGGGCTCGGCGCCTCGGTCTCCGTCGCCCGTGACGATGCCTTGCTGAAGCTCGGGGAAGAACTGGCCGCCTCCGCCCTCAAGCTGCTTGGTGATCTCGATGATCAGGGAGAGAAGTAGACTTGGGATCTTGCTCGGGCTGGCCTTGGCGTTTGCCCCGGGCCTGACGCCGCTGACAGGGAACGCACAGGTCGACCCCGTTCGCGACGAGCTCGATGACCATCTCGCCCGCCTGGTCACGGAAACTCGCGCGTCGGTTCCCGACCTGGAGAACTATGAACCCCTGGTGATCTTGCCCGTCCTACACGACGAGCGGGGCTATCGCGTGCGGGCCAGCGATTTGCTCGAGCGTCGTCTGGCCACCGGGCTCGCCGCACAGGGCGTCCGCGTCATCGACCAGGCGACACGCCAGCGCATACTCGAAGATCTACAGACGTGCTACGCCGACGAAGCGCCGTTCTGTCGCGCCCGCGATGTGGTCGGCCGCTTCGCTACTGCCGGAGGCATACTCGAGCCCTCCGTGTTACCGGTCCGCGGCGGTGTCGAGTTGCGGGTGAAGCTGGTAGTCGCGGCGGGCACCTCGGAGCTGACCGCCGGTGAGATCCTCGGGACCTGGCGGGTGAGTGTACCGCCGCCGGCGCTCGACGCCGAGCGCGACCTGGTCCCAGCGTCGGGCGCAATCTCCTACGGGCTGCCGCCCGTGACAGGTGACTCGCTGGCCCCTGACGCCGTGGGCGAGCTGCGCGTCGATGTACAGACGCAGGACGGGAGCCGCGCCTGGGTCCAGATAGACGGGAAGGTGGTCGTTCCCGCGCCTGTCACCACGACGACGACGGCGGGCCGTCACCTGCTCACCGTCACCGCGGTCGGTCACCGCCCGTTCAGCGACTACGTACATGTGCCGCCGGGCGGCATAGTGAGAAGGGAGATCATGCTGGCGCGCGGTGTGGGCACCATCGTCGTCACTTCGAACGCGGACGGCGCTCATGTCTACCTGGATGACGTGTTCGTCGGCACGACGCCTTGGGTGGGCAGAGACATCGAAGCTGGCCGCCACCAGGTGCGCATCGAGCGGAGCGGCTTCGATCCGTACACCCGGAATTTCGCGCTCGAGCACCACGAGGAGTACAGCATAAAGGCCTACCTCACTGAGCACCCCGGCGACATCGTCGTCACCTGCGTGCACGACGGCATTCGGGTGTACCTCGACCACGAGCGCGGCGGTCCGATCGGCGGCTGCAGCACCGGCGAAGCGCTGACCATTCAGGAGGTCGCCGCCGGCGAACACTTAGTCTGGGGTGAGCGCGGCTCGCACTCGTCCGACACGTTGACGGTAAGGGTGCGCGGTGGCGAAGCCGTGCCCTTGAGGTTGGCCCTGCGGTTCGGCTCGGGCCCGAGGTCGGAGGTGGGGAGCGGCGGACATGACTGGCGCGAACGGCGCAATCGCGGCCGCCCGAACGGACTTTACCTCTCCGTCGGCTGGGTCGCTGGCGAGGCCGAGTGGCGAATGGATGCGCCCGGAATGGCCGAGGTCTACGCTGTGGAGGGCGACGGTCCCCGCTTGGCGGCGAGCCTCTACTCTGCAGGCTGGGAGCTCACCGCCGGCGCCGACCTCATCTTCCTGGAGAGATTCACCGGTTTCCCGGGTAGCAATGAATACTTCGAGTTCTTCCTCGACTTGACGCGCTACTTCCGCCGGGACAAGACTCTCCAGCCGTTCCTTGGCGTGCGCGGCCAGTGGAACACGCTGACCTTCCGCGAGCCCGACGGATTCTCAGACGACCTGAAATCCGATCAGTTCGGTGGCGGTGCCCACGCTGGCCTCAACATCCGGCTGAGCCGCAAGGCGTCGATCGAGATCGGCGCCGCCTACAGCTGGACCGGCCGGCGCGACCTTATCGAGCAGGGCGACGGGATAGAATTTCCTTTCGCAGCGTTGGAGGCGGAGGATTGGGAGTTCGCCTCCGGCTTCGTCGTGCTGAAGGTGGGAGCGGGCTAGCCGGCCCCCACGCTTATTAGCTCGAGCCGGTCATCTCCTTCAGCCTCGAGGACCAGGCCGACGCCCGGAGCATAGTAGCCGTGCTCCTCGTCGCCGGGCTCGAGCGGCGTCCATTCTTTGGTCTTCAGTAGGTTCTCGAATGAGCCGTAGGGAACGGTGACGGACTCTTGCAGAGCGAGAACCTCGCCCATGTCCTCGGCCCTGCCGGCGTAGTACTCCTGCCGGTAGGACTGCCCCACGGCAGGCGCTCCTTTCATGATGATGCCTGGCTGCGCACCGTCCACGCCCGCTTCCCAGGACCCGGCGGTACTCACGACTTCGCCGTCCTCGTATTCCTTCGTGTCTTCTCCGAAGTACCAGACGTTCCCATCCATGTCCTGGGCATACCAGTCGGCGGTCTCCTCGACCAGTTCGCCGTCTTCGAACTCGTGGCTCATGACTACCATGCAGGTCACGCCCATAATCGTCTTTGTCTCTTCTGTAACAATCACCTCGACCCGTTCCCCACCGTCAGGCGTTTCGTATACGAACGTGGTACCGGGCACTAGCGGGAAATACTGGTTGTCCACGTTCGTCACGAAGCGTGCCGCATCGATAGCGGGTGCATAGGCCTGCGTCGCCTCTTGTGCCGGCTTGCCGCAACCGACAAACAGCCAGAGCACTCCCGCCGCCACGGTGTGTAGTAGTGGCAGCCGCTTCATGATGCCCCTCCATCTCGAATCTGGAGACCGATCACTGTCGAGATTATGATACGCTGGAAATAGTTCCTAATACAGCGGAATCGTGAATAAGACGCCGACTTCCGGTGCCAGGTCGGTAGCCTTCGATGTCAGGCCGATGCCGGTATTCAATCTCACGAAGACATGTGGACTCAGGTGGAACTGCCCGTCGAGGATCAGTTCGACCTCGTCTTCTGACCCTTCGACAATCACGGTGGAACGGAAGAGCTGCGAAAAGCGCTTGAGATACTCAATTCCGTACTCACCCAACTCGAACTTGTTCTCCGAACGATCGTAGCCGATGGCCGTCCGAAGCGTCAACGTTCCGAACGCGAAGCCCTTCGTCACACCGCCCCCAAGCTGGAATTCCCAGTCCTGCGTACCGATCACGACCTTGTCCTTCTGCAGGGGGAAGACGGTTTCGAAGTAGCTGAAGTACTCGGGCCGCCGCTCGGTCTCCGTCGACCAGCGCCAGCGCACCTGGGCTTCAACGTCGCCGAGTCCCGACTCGTTCAGCTCGTCCGGCATACCGGAGGTCGTGTCGCTCGGCGCCCTAGTGACGGTGGCATCGATCACCGCCGCCTCCACCTCGACAGCGAGCCAGTCGGTGATGCCCAGACCGAGGAGCAGCAAGAACTCGTGTGCCCGGTACTTCCCACGGAATTCCTGTGTCGAGCCGAAGCCGAAGTCGGCGGGCTCGTACTCCAGGTTGCTATCGTGGTAGTACTCGTAGAACGGATAGATGAGTAACTCGCCTCTTTCGATGTAAGTGCCGAACATCGAGCTGGGGACGCCCACTCCGCGATCTCTCAAATAGGATGGTAGCTCCTCCTGCGCGATGCTCACCGCAGGTGACAGCACCCCCTGTAGCAGAAGCAGGACCGTGGTGACCAACAACCCTCTTTTCATGATCGCTCCTCCATTTGGCAGCCAGGTGTGCGATCGTCCCCGTGCTAGGCGTTGCATCGGATTCGACCTCGAGGCTCCGGCCTCGGTGACCCAGGCCTCCCCCAAAGGAGCCCGCGAGAGGTCGTACATGTGACAAGAATCATGGGGCTATTTGGCGTGATCCCCGGTCCGGCGGCGCGAGGAGGAGCTTCGCTCGGCTCCAACCTTGTCACACAGGCTGGGGCTCACGGGTTCAATCGAGAGAGGCCATACGATCGAACCCTGGCGAGGCCCCAGCTTGCACGGAAACTACAAGGAGAAGTTGTCCGCGGCACTGACGTCGGTAGCGCTGCAGACTTGCGTCATCTGCACGGCTTGTGCAGGGCACGCTAGTCTGTTAGCCCAGGAGGCCGGGCAGCGGGTTACAGCGGATACCGCGGTGACCACGGGTCTCTTCGAGACGCAGGACCTGGTACTGGGCGCGATGGTCGTCGGCACTCTCATAGCAATCCCGCCGCTGGACGGAGTCGATCAAAGCGTCAGGCTGAGCGTTGCTGGGGCCCTCGACGACAGGGATGTCGTTGCGCGAAGCCTTGGGCGTTCGCTTGGCTCGTTGCCCGTCGCTGTCGGGTTGACGGGCGGCACGTTCATCGTCGCTGGAATGACGGGGCACACGTCGCTCAGGAAGGCGGGCCTGCACGGCTTGGAAGCACTCCTGCTAGCCGAGGCAATAACACAGATCGTCAAGTTCGCGACGGGTCGACCGCGACCGAGCATCACTTCCGATTCCGATGAGTTCTACCCGCTCAGGCTTAGCGCGGACTATCACTCGTTCCCGTCTGGCCACACATCAAAGGTCTTTGCCATCGCGGCAGCGTTCTCCAGCGGCTTGAAAGACGAAGCCCCCTGGGTCCCCTACGTTGCCTATCCTCTGGCAACCTGGACGGCGACCACCCGCGTTCTGGACCGGAGGCATTGGGTGACGGACGTCGTGGCAGGCGCGGCCCTCGGCATACTCGCCTCTCGCGTCGTCGGACGCCTGAACCATCGGGGCCGGTCGGGCGGCACCGCCTGGTACGTGCTGCCCGGAGCGGATGGAAGCATCAGCGTAATGGTAAGCGCCCCGGCACCGTGATCGGCGTCCTTCGCCACAATGCACGGTGCGAGATCGCCGGTTGGCTCAGGGTTCTGGCGGTTCCGTGGGACGGGTGGGGCGCAGGCCGACCAACTCCAGGACGTACCGTCCGGCGGCATCCGGGACGGCCGTAGTCATGATCGAGCCGTCCTGCTGTGTGAACACCACGGAGTCTCCAACCCGAATCCGGACGTGTCTGGCGGAGCGCGGAAGCAGCACCTCGTAGTCCGCGGTTGACCCGGCATTGTCGATTCGCACCTGGTTCGGTGCTACCGAGTAGCGAGGCTGTCCGCCGATAGAGCGAACCGCCAGCTCGGACTCATCCGTGAGGGAAACCTCAACGGTGCCGGCATCCTGGACCGCCTCGAAAACCAACTCGAACTCGCCGGTCGGGACTAGGGATAGGCCCCCCGAGACCAACTGTTCGTCCGGTGGGAGCGTGGGCGTTTCCGGTGATGCGTCGAGCAATCCGGCCAGCCACGCTCTGAGAGGCGAACCCGGCAACGCAGAGGCTGCGCCCGCGACCACAAACAGCGCGATACTCGCGGCAGCAATGTAGGGACGGCGCCTGCGTCGCCTGGCGCGCCGCATGACATCCGCGGCGCCCAGCTGCGGAACGGGGTGGTCTAGCAGGTTCAACAGCGCCCCAATATCGTGATCCCTCTCTTTGGCGGCCGCCACCCGGCGACTGCAGTCGTCACATTCAGCCAGGTGGGCGAGCGAGCGTTGGGCTTCGGATTCTCCCAACTCTCTGCTCAGCAGCAGCTCGATCGCTGCGTCATCAAGGTGTTGCATCGCCACCACTTTCCAGCGCCGTACGGAACGCTTCCTTAGCCCGAACCAGCAAGGTTCCTATGCTGGCCGGGTTGACGTCCAGTGTTTGGGCAATCTCGCTGTAGCTGTATCCCGCGTATCGAAGTAGAAGCAGCTCCTGGTCACGCGACGGCAGTCTTGCGAGTGCAGAGCGGACGGCCTTCCGCGTTCGAGCAGTCTCGAGGTTCATCTCGGGTGACGGTCCTGCATCGGCCACAGTTCGCTGTGCTTGATCGCGCGCTAGCAAGCGGCGGCGTCGCGTCGATTTCGAGCGCGCGTTATGGAACAGGTTTCTTGCCACCACAACGAGCCACGAGCCGGTGTTCGAGGGCATAGCTCCGCGCTGGTACAGACGAATGAAAGCCTCCTGAACGACGTCGGCCGCCAGGTCACGATCACCCGAGAGGCGATCGACATACTGGAACAAGGACGCGAAGCGTCTCTTGAACTCCTGGCGGAACAAGTCGTCGAACGACTGTGAGCCGCCGCCGGTCTTCTCAGCGCTCGAAGGCACAACGGGTGTTCGGATCCGCCGCTCGCTCACCGATGAGGTCGGCGTCCACTGATTGAGCCGACGAGTGGTCCGATTTGTGACAGGTAGGCTGACCGCGGGAGTTGACGCTCCACGATGTAATCAGAAGCCCCACTCCAATCCTACCGTAAGAGGAGAGAAGGGTCGCATCGGCACCGCCGATAGCTGGCCGGTCACCGGGTCGACCGTGTAGGCGAGCGAGTTGCGTCTTCCGAGGATGTTGCTGACGGTCATGAATCCCGCCACCAGGCCTTCGCGACCCAAGAGCCGCGCGTGCCAGTGTTTGCGAACCCCGATGTCGAATCGCACATAGGCCGGCAGTCGATCGCCGCCCAACGCACCGGCTATGTTCTGGGGACTTCCCGCCGCCTCGCACCCGCCCTCCAGGATGCTGCAGGCCTCCCATTCGAAAGGCCCTTCTACCAGCGTGGTAGGCCGGCCAAAGTCGGCCCGCACGGCTGACCGCAGGAGCAGCGTGGGTGTCGGGTGGAAGCCGATGGACGCAGCGAGCAAGTGGCTGACGGCGAAGCTAGGCCGATAGGCTTCATCGCCGACGGCGTAGGTAACAGCGCCGAACCCGTAGTCCAGCCGGGCACGGTAGCGGGCACGAATCAGCTCGGCACCGATGCTGCCTCCCCACGCCCGTGCGCTGCCGAGTGACAGTCCATCTACCGCGAACGGCTGGCCGGTGGCCGGAGCTACGAGGACCAGTCCGTCCGACGAGCGCAGGTAACCCGTCACACTAACGCGCAGACCGAAGACGGTTCGAGCCTCTGCCCCTAGGCTGAACAGGTCAGATTTCGCTATTGGAGCGTTACCGTCCTTCGCTGCGAATGGAAGGTTCGAGCTGAAGATCTTGTCGATAAGCGATTCAGGGTTGCGGAGGGAGTGGACCCATTGGTGGGAGCGAGCGTACCCGGCGTTCACCGATAGAGATGGCGAGGCCAGCCATTGTAGCGACACACGCGGCGCAAGCCGCGGATGTCCGTCCTGCATGAGGCTGCCCCGCAGTCCGAGCAGGACCTGGATGCCGGCAAAGAGCGTCCTCTTGTGTTCTGCAAAAGCTGCAAAGATCTGCGGCGCTGTGCCGGTCCTGAGGAGCGGCTCTTCAAGCTCCGCACTCGTGTCTGCTGGCAAAACGGTGTAGGCGATGCGCTCGAGCTCTGCACTCACCCCCAGCCGGGAACTGCTCGCCTGGCCGTCGGCCACAAGCATCAATCGCGCGCCGTAAGTGGTCCGCCCACTCGACATTGTCAGGAGACCATCCCGGGCCCACCAGTCTGAATCCACGTCCAGCTGCGCGCGCCAAACCCGCGCGTCGATGGCCGCGCGCTTCCCCACCGCCTTGCTCCAGCTGAGCCCCAGCGAACCGCTCTCCCAGGCGAACAAGTTTCGCCGCCCGGTTGTCGGAACGGGCTCCGGCGCGGCCTCATCGCCGTCGCTTGTCGCAGCACTAGAGGTCCGAACTGTGGTGGCGCTACTGAAAGCGAGCACGTCGAGCCGGCCACCACCGGTCGGCACCTCGAGTTTCACGAGCCCGTCAGAGATCGAACCCCTCACGTAGGTGTCCTCACCCGCCGGCGCCAGGAACCCTGGCTGACCCCAACGTCCGCTCAGCAGCACGCCGGCATCGAAGGGCAAGGGCCCGTCCACAGTCAATCGGGCGCCCGTGGCAGTCACGGCACCGCGGAATCGGTATAGCTCCGTACTTGGACTTACGGTCCTCGCGTCTACGACGGCCGAGAGCGCACCGTCCCACGTCGAGGGCGTTACCGCAGTGTGGAGCTCGATTCGTGAGATGGCGTCCGGATTGAGAGCGCTGAAGGGGCCAACCGTATGAAAGGGGCTGTAGACGGGGATACCATCCAAGACAAACAGGTTTTGGTCACTCGAGCCTCCGTTGACGTGAAGCCCGCTCGGGTTCTCCGGATCGAGCACCACGCCGCCTCCGGCGAGCGCTTCAAAGAAGTCGGGCTCCGCGAGGCCGGGATGCGAGCGTACAGCCGACTGTGTGACGGTTCTCGATCCGATCCGCTCATCCAACTGCGCGCCGACTTCCGATTCGCTCCCCCTCGACCGGCTCCTCGAGCTGACCTCGATGGCGTTTACTGGTATCGGCTCGGGCTCCAGAGCGATGTCGAGGCGAATCGCCCCCTCCGCCGGCACGAACACGTGCAGCGTCCGCGACTGATATCCGAAGCCGGATATCTTCAGATGTCGCGCGCCGGCCGTAATCCCCTCCAGGGCGTACGAGCCTGCGCTGTCCGTCAAGGACACCAGGCCGTCGTCCAGAACCTCGACTGCGGCACCCACAACGGGGGTGCCTGTTACAGCGTCTCTGACGTTCCCCCAAACGGAGATCTGCACTTGGCCCAGCAGCAGAGTAATGCAGACAGCGAATGCAGTCATCGAACCGTTCAGCTCTAGAGCGAGTGTGCGGCGGGATTACGATTCACGGTACAACCGGCGGCAACTCCTGACAAGCTGGTTGTAGCCTATTCGGCCACCTTCTTCGCCGGCAGCGCCCAGACCTGGTCCGGGTCTTCCATGTCGAGTTTGTTGATACCTCCCGGGAAGCGGCTCTGGATCCGACTGTACTCGTTCTGCATGGCGGGGTCGGGGTGCTGCCAGTCATGGATGTAGACGACCCGTTCTACGCCCGCCTGTAACAATTCCTTCGTACAACCGAAGCAGGGCCGCATCGTCGTGTAGATGGTCGCGCCTTCCACGGAGATTCCGAAGCGCGCTGCGGCGAGCAGGCAGTTTTGCTCCGCGTGCACGCAGATGCAGAGGTCGTAGCCTTTGCCCGACTCGAACTTCTCGGGATGCGCGCAGCGCTCGCAGCCGCCTTCCAGGCAGTTGGGCATCTTCGACGGCGTGCCGTTATAGCCGGTGGAGAGCACGCGCCATTCCTTCACGACGACGGCACCGACGCGACTGCCGAGGCAGTTGGCGCGCTTACGTACGGCCACGGCGAGGCCCATGAAGTAGTGGTCGAAGTCGGGCCTTGGCATCTCGGGTCGATTCATCGCGTTCCACCCTGGGGCTCTCTAAAGCGTATCTCTTGCTGCACGAAGCGATCTCGTTGACCGGAGAACATCACGCGTGCCAGGTACAGGCCAGGCGCGATCGATTCCATGGTCGGGGCAAGCTCTGCGCCGCGCGGGTCGGTCGGCGCGCCGCACGGGCTGATCAGCTGGACATCATATGTTCGACCGCCGTGCCCCTCGATCAGCAATACATAATCTCCGCTCGCCTCGTCGTACGTGTAGCGGATTATGCGAAGCTCGGCCGCTTCTTCCCCTTCCTCGGGCCGAGGTCTGCGGGGACTCGCCGAGATGCCCGGTCGGTAGCGAACGGTGACCTCGGCTCTGCTAGCCAGCGCGAGGGTCGCTTCGGGCTGGACGCCGTCGGGTCTTTCAGAAATCTCGTACGCCGCCGGCTCGCCGTTCACCAACACTTCGGTGACACGTGAGCCGGGGGAGAGGATCGGCGCGAAGCGGACGGTGAGCGGGTCGCCCTCGTCGTCGCGGGTGAACCAGGCGGTAAACTCGGTGGTGGAGGTCCCGCCGCAAGCGCCGCCCGATCCCGCCGGTGGAGCGTGGCGGATCACGATGTCCACGGTGCTCGATCCGACGGGGTACTTTCGTACCGCGAGGGCTCGCCAGTCGGCGGGCAGTTGCGGCGCGAACCTGAACGCGTCACGCGGCGCGTCCGCCGCGAGTCCCAGCATGCCGCGGAAGAGCGGGGTAGGGATCATGCTCGTGGCGAAGAACTGGTGGGGGACCGTGGTGTCGAGGGTCCGGCGGAACGCGCCCGACTGCAGTTCCGGGTTCCGACCCAGCGCGTCGTAGAACGTGGAGCGTGCGTTGGCCCAGAGCGCGTCGTACCCGGCGTGGGGTCGGCCATAGTTGTAGAGCGCCCAGCCGGCGAAGCCGGTCACAAACCCCCAAACCGTTCCCATGTTGTACTGCATGGGATGGTAGAGTTCGTGATCCCAATCGAGCATGCGGGCGCCCCAGTCGGAGAGTAGGCGGTGCGAAGCGAGTGCGTTTGCGTAGTCCTGGGCGCGCTCGCGGTCCAGCAGCCCGAACGACATCGCTGTCGCCGGCCACACCGTAACGGCGGGGTTCGTCCTCCCGTCCTCCAGCACCCCGAACGCGTACAGCCCTGCGTCATCTATATAGTACTCTCGTTCGAGGTTGCGCTTCGCCGTCTCGAAGTGTCGCGCCGCCTCTTCCGCCAGCGCCGTCTCGCCGACGGCGGCTGCCAGGTCGGCGACGGCGCGCAGGCTCTCGACCCAGATGCCCGCCAGGTAGATGTCCTGGTGCAGGCCCGCACCGAGCGCACCCACCTCGACCGCACCGAGTCCGGCGGCGGTGTTATCGACGATCATGTCGCCGTCGCTGTCGCTGGCTAGCCCCCAGCGGTAGGCGTCGGCAACGGCCTCCCAGCTCTCGCGGACGAACGCGGTGTCCGCCGTTTGCAGCCAGTACTGGTGGAGCGCCACGACCCAGTACGGTGTCGTGTCGGCGTGGTAGTAGGCGTAGGGGAAGTCTCTGTACCAGTTCTCTCGCGTCCGCTTCGCCGATTGGGTGACCTCGTGTGGCATCTTGCCGTCTTCGCGGCGGTTGCGGCGCTGGAAGTCGATGCCGTACCTGGCGAGCTCAAAGCCGCCGTAGGGCAGGATGCCCAGGATATTGATCGATGCGTCGCCGCCGAAGAACCAGCCGAACCCGGGCCGGCGGCCGCGTCCCGAGGGCCCGTAGCCGGCGACCAGTCCGCAACCCAGGTCCGGGTTGCAGGCCAGCGACTCGTCGAGGTTCACCTTCGCCCACTCCAGGGCCAGGCTGAGGTCGTGGTCGGGCACGCGGATCGAAGCGAAGCTCTCGCGGATCTGCCGGGCGTGCTCGACCCTCTCGTCGTAGTAGTCGTGGGCCTGCTCGAGGAGTCGCGAGTAGACCTTCGACAACGAGTCGCGCGGGATGATGCCGCCGGCGATGACGATCGGTATGAACTCTTTGTTTGCGCGTTCGAGGTCGACAGCGATACGAAAAGCCGATGGCGCGTCGGGCGTCGCATGCGCCGGGTGCGTCGAGCCTTCCGTGGTAAACGGCGAGCCGATGAAGCCGTTGTACTCGCGGCGGCTCTCCGAGAGGATGAAGCGGTTGTTGCCAGCATCGTAGAAGGCGTACTGGCCGCCGATCCCCGCCGGCCACATGAGATCGAGGTCCGCCTTGAAGGAGGCGACGATCTCCAGCGGCCCTACCGCGCTCACGTCGAGCAGGACTATCATCCCCGGCTCGTGGAGTGGTACCAGGAAATGCTGGCGGACGGTGAACGTGGCGTGTGAGTAGACGACCGTCATCATCTCCGGCCTTACGACCACCTGGCTGGCTACGCTGCGTCCCGGGATCGGCTCGGTGTAGTCGGGGATCTTGAAGGCGAGCTCGAACTCGTGGAACAGCTTCACCGGCCAGGACCACGCCTCGAAGGTGCCGGTCTCGTCGCCGAAGAAGGCGGCCTCGCGTCCGACGCCACCCAGGTAGACGCCGGGCCGCGCCGGACCACCGAGCTGGATGGGGCTTTCAGCGATCTCGAACTTAGGGACGGTCTGGGCGTTGGCGGCGCACGCTGCGACGAGCCCGAGCAGCGTGAAAGAGACGGTGCCCAAAACGCAAGCCCGAGAAGTCATGGGGGCGCTCCCCGTGTCGGTGGTTGCTGGCGGTCAGGTCGGAACGGTTGTCGCCGCTCATAATAGGACGCGTAGAACGGCCGGACTAGGCTGCTGCGCAGGCCGCGGAGCGCGGCGCTTCCACGCTATTGGCCAAGCAGGGCGTGGAGCAACGCCTGCACCGATTCTGCACCTTCGCGCCTTCGGGGCTTGCGGTCTGGTTTGGCCCATCCGTCGTCGGTCTCTTTGAACGGATCGCTCAGGTCCAGCACCCGGCGGCCTGGCGCGTCGACAATGCGGTGCCAGTTGCACTTGAGCGAGTCGCGCCGCGAGCTCAGCTTCTTGATTTGTTCCCCGCGAAGTCTAGCGCGGCCGACCGCGGGCGCGGCGTAAACGGCACGCGCTATCTGGTGCGCGTTGACGACCCGGTGGTCGAGCACGCCTGCATCGTCCATGGTTGTGAAAATCCCATCGGGTCCGAGTTGGCCGAATCGCGTGTCGATCTCACATAACTCGGATCGCAACGTCCTGAAGGTATCGCAGCCCTCCGCAGGTGACTGACCGCGCGAGCTCAGGTCCCGGACTAGGGATGCCGCGTTAGCGCGCAGAGAGGGGGTCATCCCCTGGCGGGAGTCGAATACCCGATTCCACACTGGCAGAATCTCCCAGTCCAGCCCGTGATGGCGCGCCCGGGCCTTGAAGATCGACAGCTTGATCGGCCAGTCCAGCGTGGTGCCCATGGAGTCGGGGTTGGTCTCCAGTGCGTCGAGGACATGGCGCCAGCGCCGACACACATCTCCGGTCCAGGCCGGCATGAACGCTGCGTCGGCGACCCTCTCGACCTGCTCCAGATAGTGGCGCTGGATCTCGATCGCGGTCTTGGTCCTACGCGCAGCCAGCCTGGCGCGAGCCCTGCAACAGGGATCGGCCACGAAGTCCTGCATCGCCTTGAGCGGCCGGGCGAGCCGAACGTCATCCCCGGGGCGAATACCGGCTTCGACTAGTTTGACGATCAAGGCGGTGGTGCCGACACGCAGGTAGTCGGCCAGCTGCGAGCACAGACTCTCGCCGGCGAGGACGTGGAGGCGGTGGTAACCGTCCCTGGCGAGCGACTCGTGCTTGACGTGAAAGATCCCGCGGCCATCGGTAGAGCTGGTCGACATCACCTTCTCGAGGTGTGCCACCCGAGGTGCGAGTGTGAACTCGATGCCGGGTGACTTGGGGTTGAGTCCACCGGCGCCTGTGAAGACTACCCTGGACACCAGGTGCGGGATGAGCTGGTCGGGCAGGACCGAGGGGTGAACGCCAGTATATAGATACGATTCGTGGGAGCCCCAGGTCGCACTCGTATCGATGTAGTCGACGTTGCACTTGAGCAGCAGCGCCCGGGCCACGCGACGCTTGGAACGCTCGACGTCCTGAGCCGCCTGGGCCAAGAGCGTCTCGCCGGCACGAAGGTACGATACGACTTCTGCCGGCGTGGTACACTCGGGAGTCGACCACTCTGGATGTAGACCGCAGTCGATGTACAGTCGTGCCCCGTTCCCCAGGAACAGATCGCAACCCGACTCACCGTTCAAATACGGCAGACGCCGCCCGACAGAGCCAAGCAAGAGCGGCAGCGTCTGCTCGCGGTCGAGAGGTCGCCCCGACTTGTCCAGCGCGGTAAACGCGAGCTCGGTTTCGACCCCGAACAACATGCGGGACGAGGTCACTGACCGCCTCTTTGTCTGTTGGCCTGAAGAAACGCCTCGCTGTCGCCGGAAAGCGCGCGGGCGATGGCCTCGTCGGCGGCGTCGAGGAGCCGGTCGGCGTCTCCACGCAGCCTGTCGATGTCGCGGCCGTCGGCCGGGCCGCCGGCCGGCGGTTCGTGGTCGCCAGGGTCACGGTTCGTACGAGGGCGTTCACGCTCTCTCATCTGAGCCTCCATTTCTTGCGCCATCCAGACTGTCGAGCAAGGCAGCCATTGAATCCGCACGGCCGAAGTCGGGTTCTGAATCTGCCTTAGTGAATCCGAGCGGGTCCGCCAGCGTCACCGTTCGCGTGCTCGGCCAGCCCCAGCGGTTCCGTCCGACGACGACCCTGATCTCGTCCCAGTCGGCGTGATCGACACCGGGCCGACCGGTCCTGCGTAGCAACATCGCCCGCGTCCAGGCTCGCGTGTTTTCGGGCGGCTGATGTATGAAACGCTCGATCGCGCCTTCGCTCACGATCCGTTCTACCGCTCCGCTCCGCTCGCAGGTCCAGTAAAGCCCCTCGGCGTCCTCGAGGCTGCTGTAGAGCAGGTCGAGATGCTTGATCTCGTTCGAGCTCCAATCGAGATCGCGTCGGTCGTGCAACGTTCGCTCCAGCAACGAGCGCTTGAGTACCCAGTCCAACCGAGGGCGGAGTGCGTCGAACGAACGGGACTCGAGCTTCGCGATCGTATCCTCCCATAGCTCGATGATCAGCGCTGCGTCCGGTACGTCGTCGAGGTCACCCTCCGACTGCAGGAAGGCCTGTGCATGCTCCAAGAACGCGCGTTGCAACTCGACCGCCGTGATCGCGCTCCCGTTCCCGAGTCGCGCCCGCGCCAGTAGGTCCGGGTCGTGACTCCAGGCGTGCATCGCCCCAACGGGGTCCTCGAGGATGAGATTAGGATCGCGATAGCCCGCTTCCAGCATAGCTAGGAAGACCTGCATCATCCCAACCTTGAGGAAGCTGCTGACATGGCAAAGCGTGTTGTCGAAGCAGATGCAATGCAGTCGCGCCATCTGACGGTCGAGCGAAGGTGCTTCGCTGCCGTAACGATCGAGACCGCAGAGCGGCTCGTCCCGAGTGTTTACCAGCGGTCGGCGCCAGGTCGTTTGAGGGCCCATCAGCGTCTCGATGAAATCGGCGCGCTGCGAGATCTGATAGGTGACCGGTCCATGCCCGTTCTCGGCGCCTACCTTACCAGCCCCCGTGATGACGATGCCGGATGCTTGGAACGCGGCGAGCAGAAAAAGGTCGGGGTACAGCAGCTCGAACAGGCGCCGCCACTCTTGCCTCGTAATGAGAAAGCTGAGATGGCTGCCGTAGGCGTTCGAGTTGCCGTCGCTGTTGTTGACTAGGACCACGAGGCGCTGGCCGCGCGGTAGATCCTCGTTGGCCGCCAGCATAGCCGCGCGCGCGATATGGAGCATGGCCCGGGACGCCGCCAGGTAGTCGCGCGCCGAGAGCACCTCCGGGGTGCAGACCTCCAGGTGGTCCAGGTCGATGTAGACGCAGCCGCCGTTGGAGCTGAGGTACTTGCGACCCCAATCCTGTGGATTGGCTGCGCTGTACAGGCCGCCGTATCCCCACGAGCTCCTCGGCGAACCCCAGCCGTGGTATCCAGCATCGCGACGCTCCGTGGCCGAGTAACCGTCGGCCTGCTGGCCGCCGGCAGTGTAGCCGCTGCGGTGGGGAACGACGTAGTGCGACGAGATCGGGAAGCCGTCGACCTGTCGGAGCAGCATGCGTGAGGCTGCCGCACCGGTGCCGTCCCGGCTCTCCCGGCCCAGGATCATGTTGCCCAGCTCGACGTCGCTGCCGACGAGCTTCGGGATACGCGTATGGGTCGAAGTCGTGTCAGAGTCCATGCTCAAGAAACCAGGTAACGGTGCCGTCTTACCTTGCGACGAACAGGGTCGACGGCGACCACATCGACGTCCTGCGGCAGGTCGGTCACGTAGTGGCCGACGTTGCGAACTGTAAGAGTCGTGGCCAGCCGTTCGATAGCGTCGGCCACCGCTCCCTCGACATCCTTATGGGACACGCCTTCCCCTCCACCGCTGGCATGACGCTCGAACGCCTGCTGCCGGGCCGCCTGACTGATCTGCTCGATCAGTCGGCCGCTCACCAGCTCGCGCGCGGCAATCGGCCGCGACCTTCCGTCGCGGAAACGGACGACTGCGACGTCCGTGTCGGCATTGGGGTCGAACATGCGCGAGACCGCGGAGTCGATTACGGCGCGACGAGTTGCTGAGGGCGCCGTGCCGTTTCCATGGAAGGGCAGCGACTCCGGCAGGTAAATCTCGAAGATCTCGCGTGCCCCATCGCGTGACGGCCGACCGATGTGGACGTCCACACCGGAGATCCGCTCCAGCAAGGCGGGGTCGATCAAGTCCTTGCGGTTCGTGCTGGCAATGACTGCCACGCGGTCGCGTCGCTTGAATCCGTCGAGGCACGTCAGCCACTGGCTGAGGAACTTGTCAGAGTGGTGCCCCGTCATCTCTCCCCGATGCCGGGCGATGGCCTCGACTTCATCGATGTAGAGGATGGCCGGGCCGTCGTATTCGTTCAGAGACTGGAACAGCTGCCGGACGTTCCTCTGTGTTTCGCCCACCCACGGCGACTCCAGCTCTGCGCCGCTGACGCTGGCGAAACGGCAGGCGACCCCGGTCTCCTGCGCGACGCGGTAGGCGATATGGCGCGCCGCCGATGTCTTGCCGGTGCCGGGCGGTCCATCGAACAGCAACGACTTGTTGAAGTCGGACACACCGTAGCGCTCCGCCAGTTCCGGGGAGACGAAACTCAGGGTGAACATCGAGGTGATGCGCTTCAGCGTGTCTTGCAACCCTCCGAGGGGCTGTGGTGGTGTATCGAGGATCTCCTCCATGTTGATGAAAGAGGGGGTCGATTCGACGGGAACGATCTCATAGGCCATGTCGACATCGCGGCGCCACAGGACCTGGTCGCCGGGCTGCAGGTCTTGATCTGCGAGCGCCCCGGCGACGTAGATGACCACGTCTGTGTCCCGGTCGCGGATGACTACACGGTCCCGGGATAGCCGGCGTTGGACGGTGGCTGTTTCGCCGACGCAGCTGCCGTTGCGCCCTTTGCCGATGACCAGGCTGAGGTCTTGGGCGAGGAACACGACGTCGCCCGGTGCGAGGACGAGCGATTGCAGTTCGTCGCCGATCTCGACCAGGTGCCGGCCACCCCTGTGAGCGACCATCGCCAACTGCCGCCCCAAGGTCTCGACCATCTCGACGAAAAACGCCTCGTGCAGTGGGACTCCGTGTGTCTTCTCGATCTCCTGGGCGAGCTCCGCCTGTTTCTCGCGGGACAGGGCCACGAACTGCTGGGCCTCCTCGAGGGCTGTGTGGAGCCGGGTCAGCTCGCTGATCAGGAACTCGTCCAGCTTGCGGCTTTCGTCGGCGTCGCGTCGAACGCGTTGGGCGAAGTTCACCTTCTCCTCCAGGCCGGGCGCATTCTCACTGCTTGACCTGAGGATCGCATACAGCGTTTGCGTAAGAGTGCGTGACACTGGCCTCACCTGGTCTTATCGGTTTGATCGCACGCTTCGATGTCGCACACGGCTCCGGTCTCGACCGGACAGTGGATGAGGTCCGGGGACTCGCTCGCGCGCACCGGCGGCGACGCTGCGTTTTGGAGCTCGTCGTGGTCGTCTTTCTCGGCGCCCGTCAGGTAGTAGCCGCGGTGCATGACCATCCCGTAGCGCCAGCCGAAGACGTCGCAGACCAGATCGTCTTCGCCCAGGTCGCTCAGCAGCAGCGCGATGTGGAACGGGCCGGAAAAGACGGCGCGATGCAGAGCCACGTCGTGCGCGCTGAAGAACGGACGCAACAGCGGGCAATCACGCCTACGCTCCTCGGGGCACGACTTGCACCAGAACGGATGGCTGTGTGCCCAACCGAGGAGGATCTCGTCCTGACCCCGCAGATCCACCGCAGCACTCACAGCCGCCCAAGTATCCGCGGTGAAGGTCAGCCGCGTCGCCTCCGCCTTGGCGTGTGGAGCGGCGATGAAGGCGGTGACGGCCGAGAAGAGCTCGTCCCCTCCCGCGTCCCTGAACAGCTTGCCGATGAGCACCCCGCCCGACTCGACCTCTCCCGACTGCCGTGCCAGCTCTTTGGCCTCCGCTATAACGCCTGCAGGGATGAACAGCGGCAGGTCGCCGTCGGACCAGGCTGGGCCATCGATACGCTTCGCCCCCTGGAGCGTCGCTTCCAGCGAAGCCGCTGCGAGAGGCAGGGGCCGGGCGATTTCCTCGACCGTGAAGCCGCGCTCGGCGGGGCGCTGCTCGCCCGCAGCGAATCGCGGTTGCGGGAAGGCACTCACCTCGTAGAGGAACCGCTGCCCATCCTCGAGCTTACCCTCCTCCACCAGCACGGAGGAGCCGACCTCGACCGCAGATCTGAAGTACGCGCTTGGGATCTCGAAGGCGAGTAACGCTTCATCGTCCCCGTCCTCGCAGTCGAAGACGACCCGAATACCGTCGACGCGCGGTTCACCGTACTCGAGATGCCAGACCGGTTCGACGCGGGCGGACGAGCAGCGCATGAGCGGCGGCAGGCTGCCCTGCCGGATCGCCTGGAAATGGACCCACTGGACGGCGGGCTCCCAATCCGGATCCATGGGCAATTGACCCAGCGGTTCCCCGGACTCGGACCGCACGTCCGCCACGTATCGGAACTCGTCGACGATCGCCATCGCCGTCCTCCGCCTAACCGGCGTCGATGTTGGGTTGCAGGGTGATCTTGTCACCCGTTTGTAGCGCCTCACCGACCACCTCCGACGCATGAAGGTGCCGCCCCTCACGCTCGTGCCGTGCGTGATAGGTGTAAGGCAGCCCGGAGGGATCGTTGCGGCTCAAGCCCAGACGGTCGACGAGTTCGCGGACGAGATCGCTAACGGTGGCGTCGTCCGGGTAGCCGCGCAGCTGTGCCGCGTGCTGACCCGTGACGTCCGCTGCTTCCAGATCGAGTCGCCCATCCCCGTTGAGCTTCTCGGCTGCCTTTTCGTTGATCGTTACCATTCTTTTCTCCTTCTGGTAGTGACTTCCGAATGAACATGTACGTTCACGAAGCTGCCGCCTGCGCCGCGCCGCTACGCCGTCGAAGCGCGCGCCCCTTCGGCATGAGCCGGCGGTGACGGATCTCGAGATAGCGCCGCCCCAGCACCGGGTCTTGGGCCAGCGCACGGACCTCGCGGCCACAGAGCCCGCAGGCGACGGAGAGCGCCGAGAGCCCGTGGACAAAAGCTCCGACCGTTGTCGTCCCGGGAAGCTGTACCTCGAATCCCCACGCAGGCCCCGCATCCGATCTCCACGAGACGGCCCGGACCAACCGCACGACTGCCGAAACGGAGAGTAGCAGCGCGGCGATGGCGGGCCCGACCAGGCTTTCGGTTGCGGCCTCGCCGTCTGCGAACAGCTCGACGCGCTGAACGATTTGCCCGCCAGTTCGCCGGACCGCTGCCTGATAGAAGGCGCCGCCCGGTACGTCCAGGTCGACGTGCAGGCGACCGGACGAGCGCTCGCTGTACGACCAGCCGGCTTCGCCACAGAGGGTGCACGGGTCGGACGAGGGGGCGCCTTCTTCGGCACCGCTATCGCTGGGCGTCTCGTTCGCGCTCGAAGTGCGCGGCATCGAGGCGCGCATTGCCGAGGCCAGACCGGCGACGGCCTCTCGAATCTGCGGGGCTAGGCCGGCGGCTTCAGGGCCGGGCGGCTCATCCGCGGGGACCTCGGCCCGCAGCCGCAGCGAGCCATCGGTCAGCAGGACGTGCTTGGCGCTTCCGCTCAGCTCCGCGTTCCTCTCCAGGGTTCGCAGCGGACTCGGCGTTCGTCCCCGAGCCGGAGGGAACTCCAGGACCAGCCACCCATCGTCGATGCGGGCGATGCCTCTGCGGCGCGCCATCGATAGCTGCCACTCCTGGGAGCCGCTGCCCCGTAGGCTGAGACCGCAGCCGCTCAGCGCCTCGGTCACGGCGGCGACCAGCCTGTCGTCAATCCCCAGCCTGTTCATCCTGCTGCTCCCTCGTCCGGCGCAGGCGCAGCGTCGACCGCGTCTGCACGACGGGGTCGGGTGCGCCGTTTGAGTGGGCGCGTGTCAATAGGGAACCGATCCAGGTTGTTGCGTGTCCAGCTGCAAGCTTCTTTGTTAAGCGCGTCATCCTCTCTCATCGTCACCTTGTTGTACGTGATGATCTCGAAGACCTGGTAAAGGATGTCCACCAAAGTCGTTCCGCCCGGCATTCGTCCGAGACATACTGCGGGCCCTCTGATGTTCGGATGCCAGACTGTGTTCGGCTCCAGCATCGTGACCACGGCGGTGGAGTGCCTGCAGCGCAAGTAGTCCTCGGGAAACATGACTCCAACGAGGAAGCTGTCGGCCTCGCCTATCGAGCCACGTTCGCGGACCAGCCCGCGGCAGCGGAACTGAGCCAGGTAATGCTGCGCCGGTAGCGGACCCAGCGGCTGGAGGTGCAGCAGGTCACTCGACTCGGCCAGCGCCATCCCTTCGGAGTGCTGGCGCGCGAGGAACGCTTGGAAGATGGTGTCTGCCGGCATCGTTCAATCTCCGAGCTCGAAGTGCCGTTCGTGCTCGCCGCTGCTCAGCGAGAACACGTCCCCGTCACGCAACCCCACGCTCCGCAGTGAGCGGCGCGTCGTGCTTGCCGGCAAGGCGGCTAGGTCCAACCGATCGTAGGAGTAGAACCCCAACGGGATCAGCGAGCCCCGGCAACGCCGGCAGCTTCTCGCGATCGGCCACCGGGAAAGCTGGAGGACTTCGTAGGTCTCACCGCAGGCGCTGCAGCGCAATCTGGTGTGGAAGCGTTGGCCTTCGACGCGCAACTGGAGCACTGACGCGTCCCCGGAGCCGTTGCCGAGCGCCCGCAGCTGTTCTACGGAGAACCTGTCCGCACGCGCGCCCAGCGTCTCGATCGTCCAGACGCGATGATCGAACCGGCACCGCTCGTTGCGGCGATAGCGCGTGACGAAGTGCGTTTGGTGCCTGGCGCTAACGACGACCTCGCGCCCAGCCAGCGACTCGCCGAGCCGACCGCTCAGTAGCTTCTCGCACTCGGCCGCTGCGAGGCTCGCCGCCAAGGCGCCCAGGTATGCGGGCGCGTTCGTGGCCGCCGCAGCGGCTTCGCCTGTGCACCAGTGAACCTGCTCGAGGTTCTCGTAGTCGGCGTCACAGAGCGCGCACTCGTAGCACGGGGCGTTCGGTCCCGGTAGGTAGACGGCGACGCGCGCCAGACCGCCGGCTGGCTCCACGCCGGCGTCGACAAAGGGAACGCCGAGCCGCCAGGCGATCTCGTTGACCGATACCCGGGCCGCCTTCGAGTCCAGCGCGGCCAGAATCACATCTGCCCGCAGCAATCCGCGGGGAACTGTCTCGACCCGGCGCGCCAGGGGTGTGACCTCTAGCTCGGGATCGATGGCCCGCAGCCGCCTGGCAACGACGGCAGCCTTCGACCTGCCGATCTCACGGGCCGCGATGTCCTGAGACTCGAGGTTCGGAAGCTCATAGACGTCGTGGTCGACGACCGTGATCTTCCGAATTCCGTGCAGCCGCCCGAGATAGCTCGCGAGGCACGACCCGATGTTGCCGAGCCCGATGACCACGACCTCGCTTCCGGCGCCCCCTGTCTTCGTCATAGTTCCTCCGGGCTCCAACGGAACCCCGCATCGAGGGCCGTCGGGTGGTCGCACAGCGCACAGCGCTCAGCGTAGAGCCAACACCCGAAACTCTCACTCTGGTGATGCCAGGACTCGCAGCCAGGACAGCGCACGGCCGCCCCACCCGCTTCGATCTCCGTCTTGCATCGCGGGCAGTACACGGCCTCGGGAGACCCGGGGAACAGCTCCACCTCGGCGAGCCGCTCGCTGGAGAAGTAGGTGGGAGATTCGTCGCTCAGCTGAATGGCATCCCGATCCTCCAGAACACGGATGCCCGTGAGTAGGGGCGCGCCGTTAACGCGCAGGTCAACGGAGGGCGCACTCAGAAGGACCCAGGTCTCCCGGCCGCGGCCGGCGAACCGCCGGCAGAGCACCCCAGCCTCCGTCCCGGGCCGGGCGATCGGCTGCGGGCCCGCGACCAGGGCGAAGGCGTCGCCTCCTACCTTGACCGCCTCCCAGTCGCCTGACTCGCTTCGCGCCCAGATCTGGGCCATAAAAGCCTCCCGTTGCGGTGCCCGGGGTGGTCTCGAGGGGACCGTAAACTAGTCCCATAGCAGTAGTCGTCATACTTTGTATAGTCACTATTATACTATAGCGGTATGACGGCCCTGTCAATACCGCCCCGGCGACAGGTCGGAGTCTAGAGCTTCCTTACTCGCTTTCGCTTGGCTTCGATGTGGTGGAGGAGAGGTTCGGTGGGCCGGGCCGCTTGGGCGAGGCCGTCCAGGGTCTTCAGGACGGCGTCGCGATAGTCGGGGTCTGAGTAGGCGGTAACTAGGTTGCGGAAGGCGGTGGCGAGTTCTGGGTCGGACTCGAGGGCCTGCTCGATCTGCTCGGCGTCGATGGGCGCCTGCTCCTGGTGCTCGGGCGGGGCTTCGAGGGAGTCACGGACGGCCGCGCCACGCGTTCTTATGCGGCGCCGCGAACGCTCCAGCCGGACCGCGTCCACCGCTTCGAGGAACTCGCGCTGCTTCTGGGGTGAGAAGCCCAAGGCCTGCGCCAGGTCCAGCGCCAGCTGGGGGGAAGGTACCTTCAGTTCCTTCTCGAGGTGGGATATGTACCCGTCGGTTGCGCCGATTTTCTGGCCTAGCTCCCGTTGCGTCAGCCCCTGGCGCTTCCGCTCCCGCCTAATCCACTGCCCGTAGCGCATATCTGGCGGCACCTGATCTCAGTAGAAGACCTCGAGGCCGCGTGCGGCCGGCACTCGCCCACCTGCGCACTATACTGACCGACACTACTATACTGGTAGACCGCGTCCGTGCAAGGGGGTGGGCCTGTTTACCTGCGCAGGAAGCGGATCCCCCTCACGCGACCTGCATCGAGGGTCATCCCGGTGACCCGGCCGGCCTCATCGCGTAGGAAGGTGATCGTCACCGAGTCGATGGTGAACTCATCCTTGACCGTGGGCACGAGGGGATCGTCGGGCTCGTCCTCCAGGTAGAGCGCGTCGTCCTCAGCCACCAACTCCCAGTCTGCCTCCAGCTCGTCGCTGTAGTACCTGCCGGCGTACTCGGCTAGCTGGGCCCCGGTGGGCTTGAATAGCTCGATCGGCTCGAAGGTCGATGGGGCTTGACCCTCCACATCCACGTGCATGAGGCTCCGCCTGCCGGGACCCTGGCTTTCGAACCGGACTTCGATCTTGACCGGTGCGTCCACAACCAGGAAATGGGAGTCGCTCAGCGGTGACATGTGGAATACCGCACCTGGTGCCTGGACCTTCAGCTGGTCTCCCTCGACCGAGAGCTCGACGATATCACGATCGGACCGGTCGCGATATGCGCCGCTTAGGCTTCGGAGCTGACTCTGGGTAAGCGCGACGAACTCGACCGCTGCTGCGGGGGCGGCAGGCTCTTCGGCTACAGGTGCTTCCGGCTCGACTTCGAACTGGTCGGCAAGGTAGATGTCGGCGACCTGCCTGGCGAGGCCGCTGGGGTTCATGGGGGCGAGGTTGCATAGACAGACGATGCTGAAGCGTTGGTCGGGGAAGCGGAGAAGCTCGGCGCGGTAGCCGCCCAGCGCTCCGCCGTGCGCCACGGTTCTCAAGCCCTTGTACGTGCCGATCTGCAAAGCCGCAGCGTAGCTCAGGGTGTCGCCGTTGTTGAGCACCCCGCGGACCAGCATGCGGTCGATGAGACCGCCGTCGCCCAACTTGTTGTCATAGTAGTTGCGGTCCCACAGCAGCAGATCATCCACCGAAGTGTAAAGTCCACCCGATCCGACCTGGGCGAAGTTACTCATGTTGAGTGCGATCGAGCCGTCTTGACGCCTCAGGTGGCCGATGGCACGCCCCTCGATGACGTGGGTGTGATCGTCGTGGAAGTGGGTGTTCTCCATCCCCAGCGGCTCGAAGATGTTCTCATGGGCAAACTCGCGTAGCGACTTGCCCGTTGCCCGTTCGAGGATCACCGAGAGCATGAAGTAGCCGGAGTTGCTGTACAGGTACTCCGCGCCAGGCTCGAAGTTGAGCGCCTTCTGACGCGCGATCATCTCGAGCGCTTCGTCCGCCTCGTGGATGTCGACAATCTTCTCCCCCGCCAGACTCCAGAGCTCCAGATAATCGCGCAGCCCGCTGGTGTGATGAAGGAGATGTCGAATGGTGATCGTCTTTCCGTAGTCCGGTATCTGTACGTACTTGCGGATATCGTCGTCGACCGACAGGTGGCCGGCCTCCTCTGCGAGCAGGATGCTGGCCGACACGAACTGTTTCGAGGTCGAGCCGATATAGAACACAGTGCTCGGTGAGATCGGGGCTTCGAGTTCGAGGCTTGCCATCCCGTAGCCGCGCCGGTAGGCGAACTCGCCGTCCTTGATGACTCCCAGCGCGCAGCCGGGTGAGGCGGAGTTGTCCCATTCCGCGAAGATCGCGTCGACCTGGTCGGCCAGCGGGCCAGCTGGTTCCTGTCCGCGGGCGGCTCCTGTGACGGCGACTACGAGCGACAGAAGAACCGTTGCTGAACGCATTCCGAGTACCCTCTCAGTTTGACCGTGCTCAGTCGTGAAGCGGGCAGTTAGTCGGCCAGCGGGCCCGCCCAGCGAGACACCGAGAGAAAAAGCGCGCCGGCGAGGATGAGCCCGATGAGGATCGCCCAACGCGCCGCCGGCGAAAAGCGGCGGTCGCGGTCCATGACGGCCGTCACGCGTGTCGCGATTAGCACGATGATCCCCAGTAGCACGAGATCCCAGAAGAACTGCCAGACCCTCATGACGTCTCGCTAGCGAACTGTACGTACGGCGACGAAGGCGATCTCGACGTTGGCGCCGCCGGGCAACGCCGCCACGGCCACCGTCGTGCGCGCCGGCGGATCGCTCGGGAAGTACTCGCCGTAGACCTCGTTCAACGCGTCGTAGTCATTCACGTCGGCCAGGAAGACATCGCCTTTGACGACATCGCTGAATTCGAGATCCAGCTCGGCGAACAGCTCGCCGAACGCCTCCATGATGTTCTGCACCTCGGCGGCGGTGCGCCCCTCTGTCATGGCGCGCGTCTCATCGCTCACGCCGACCTTGCCGGCGAAGTAGTAGGTGTCACCGGCACGGACGACTCCGCTATATGGCCGCTCGGGCGCTCGACTGTGAAGCGTCTCGCGGTCGGGTGGCGGCGCTTGGCAGGCGAGCACGGCGAGGACGACGGCGAGTGCGGCGATCCGAGCAAGCATTGTAAGATTCCCGGTTGCAATGACTTGTGTGCTTGAGAGATCGGAACAGCAAGACCGAATTCGCATTATACTGCCCCCGCCTGGCTACCGACAGAGTAGTGGGTCGGCGTGGGGACCCTCTCGCTTCACCGCTCCCCGCCACCACGAAACCTCACACCACCGGCTCTCGTAGTTGGGTGTACAGCGGGCAGGTGGGATGCTAAGGGTTGCCGTCACACGACACCGTGCACCCAAGTGAGTGGGCGGCCGCAGGGTCGCCCTCCACCTGTCCCGTACCCTTGGCCAGTTGGCGTGCCGGCCAACAATTCCTCGGCCTGCAGCGCTTCGGCTCGGTCCGACCAAACATCGCTAGAGGGGAACCCGTGAGATACAGTGTGTCTGCGAGCATCGCTGCGCTGACTCGCGCCGGCCTTGCGATCCTTCTCTTCGCGGCGGCCGCTGACGGCCAGGGGGAAGCAGTACCGTTCGATTCCGAGCGCTGGCACGTTGTGGGCGGGGAGGTACGGGAGCATCTGGGTCGGCAGTGCTTCGCCGGCGCCGCCTACCTGAGCGACGTAGAGCTCGAGGACGGTGTTGTCGAGGTCGATGTTGCCGTAAACGGCTCGCGCTCGTATCCCGGGATCATCTTTCGTATGCAGTCGGAAGAGAACTACGAGCGGCTTTACATTCGGCCGCACAGGTCGCCGCTCTATCCGGACGCCGTACAGTACACGCCGGTCATCAACCGTGTGGCCGGCTGGCAGCTGTACAACGGTGAAGGGTTCACCGCCGGGGCGGAGATCCCCGAGAACGAGTGGCTGCATCTGAAACTCGAGTACAAGGGTTCACAGGCCCGCTTCTACTTAACCGACATGGAGGAGCCGTCGCTGGTCGTACACGAGCTCAAACACGGCGTGAGCCGTGGTGGGGTGGGGGTGCTGGGCCCTGCGGATGGGACGGCATGCTTCTCGGACTTCCGCTATCGGAGGGGTGAAGACCTCGCGTTCGACGAACCGCCGGTAGCGGAGACGCGGCCCGGCACGATCGCCGACTGGGAGATCTCGCGGACATATCCGGCGCAGCGTGTCAATCGCGAAGGCTATCCACACTTCTACTCGATTTTCTTTGCCGGCTGGCAGAAAGTGACGTCGGAAGCCTCGGGTCTCGTCGACATAGCTAGGCACGTGACGCGTGAGAACGAGGAGGGTGACCTCGTTCTCGCCCGGACCGTTTTTCGTTCGGACGGCGGCGATAATATCAAGCTGTCGTTCGGTTACAGCGACGAGGTCGATCTCTTCTTCAACGGAGTGAAGGTCTTTTCCGGAAAGAGCGGCTACCGATACCGCGACCCGTCCTTCCTGGGCGTGGTGGGCCCATACGACGCCGTGCACGTGACGACGGAGAGAGGCCTGAATGAGATTTTCATGATGGTAACCGAGAGCTTCGGCGGCTGGGGCATCATGATGCAGGCGGACCGCGAGCTCGACCCGCCGGTCCGCGAGCACGACAGGGCGACCAAGGTCTGGGAGACGCCCCAGATCTTCTTGACGCCCGAGTCGGTGCAGTTCGACCCGGCGCGCGAAATCCTCTACGTCAGCAACTTCGACAACCAGTACGCGCAGAAACCGGAGCCTACAGGTTACATCGCCAAGCTTGCTTTGACGGGTGAGGTCGTGGAGCAGAAGTGGGTGGACGGCCTGAACGCGCCTACAGGGCTGGGCATCCACGACGACAGGCTGTGGGTGACCGAGCGGCGAAACCTGACGGAGATCGACCTCGAGACGGGCCGTATCCTCAACCGCTATCCGATACCCGACGCCGATTTCCCGAACGACCTGGCGATCGATGCCGAGGGGAACATCTATATCTCCGACACCCGCCCCTCCTCCCAGATCGACAGCCGTATCTACCGCTTCAAGGACGGCAGGTTCGAGGTGTGGCTGAACGAGGGGATCGTGCGGGCGAACGGACTCTTCGCCCACGGTGACTACTTGCTGGTGGGCAACACCGGGGACGGCAAGCTGAAGGCCGTTCATCTAAAGGATAAGACGGTGGAAGACGTCGTCAGTCTGGGCGTTGGCGTCGTCGATGGGATTCGTGTAGACAACCGGGGCAACTACCTGGTCTCGCATTGGGAGGGTCAGACGTACGTCATCTCGCCGTCGGGCGAGGTGGTAGAGATACTCGACACGTTGTACGAGGGGATGAACGCCGCCGACTTCGAGTACATCCGCGAACGCAATCTTCTGATCATCCCCACGTTTGTCGACAACCGGGTCGTGGCGTATCGGGTTAGCGAGCGCTAACCTCACGACGAGGAGAATACACCGATGTCCGAGCAGCGTGGCATGCCGCCCTGGTTCTTCATGGTCGCGACGATCGTGTCGCTCCTGATGGTGGCCCTCTATATCCAGATGACGTTCGAGGAAGGACTCTCGCTCTGGATGGTCCTCCGCATCGTCTTCTGGCTCGGGCTGATGGGGGTCTTCATCTGGATGTTCGGTCGGGCTCGAGCAGCGCGGCGCGACAGCTCACAGTTCCACGCGTGACAGACGCTGGCTCTTTCTGGGAAGATCCGGACCGGGTCGAGGAATTCGCCGGTCGCGAACCGGACCGGCGGCTGGTGGAGTTGCTAGAGTCGTTCGAGCAGCCAGGCGTGACCCGCGTCCTGGATCTCGGGTGTGCGGGCGGCCGCAACACCGCTGTATTGGCCGAGCGTGGCTTCGACGTGCAGGCGATCGACTCTTCGTCTTCGATGGTGGCGCGGACGCGGGGACGCGTCGAGACCTTGCTCGGAAACGGCGAGGCGGAACGACGCGTGCGGGTCGGCCGTATGGAGGATCTCAGCGATTTCGCTTCAGGGTCCTTCCAACTGGTCGTCGCCCTCGGGGTCTACCACAACGCGGTCAGCGAGGAGAAGTGGGAGCAGGCGCTGAAGGAGACGGCCCGAGTGCTGGTCCCGCACGGTCTGGTTTTGGTGGCGACCTTCACGCCGGACTTCCGGCCGCACGGCGAAAAACTGCGCCGCGTAGCAGGCTCGAGTCATCTGTACGAGGGATTCGACGCGGGCCCTCTCTACCTGCTGGAGGCGGACGAGCTGGACGCGGAGATGGCCCGGCACGGCATGGTGCCTGTAGTGCCTACCGAGACGGTGGAGGCCGCAACCGATACGGGGCGCCGCGTCACCGCCAACGGCCTCTACCGGAAGCGTGGGCGCTAAAGGGCACCCGCGCCACTTCGTCTAAGCTACGTCTCTGATCGCGGCGACTCGTCCTGCGTGCCGTTGTCGTAGTGTCCGATCAGCTTGACCGGTCGGCCGGACTCGTCCAACACGACCTCGAGGCGGAAGTAGTCTATGTCGTCGAAGCGGAACAGGCGCTCGCTCATCGGGATCGCGCGCCGCAGCGGACGCCCCGCCCGGTGGTACCAGAGCTCTCCGTCCTCGAAGGTCAACGTCCGCGGTCCGTAGCTACCTGCGTACGACTCGAGGACCGCCGGGTCGACTGCGACCGGGTTCAGCTCGGCTTCGATGCCCTGGATATGCCAGTCGAGCGTGTACTGGCGACCTTCGTCCGTCTCGCTCTCGCGGATCTTGCGGAGCGCCATGAGGTGGGCTGTCTCTAGCGCCACGTCTTGGACGACCGCGACGTCCGGGATCACGCCCACACCCTCCCAGTTCGTCTCGGTGATCGGGTTGACGGCACGCCCGAAGGGCAGTGCCATGGCGACGTTCAGGTTGGCAAAAAGCCGCTGGCTCACCGGGTGCGCGCCGCCGCCCGTCGTGTCGCCGACGATCGTCGCCCGCTCGAGGTTCTTCAGGTTGTAGGTGAACTCCTCCGCGCCCGAGAAGGTGAACTCGCTGGTCAGCACATAGAGGTCGGTGTCAGTCATCCGCGGGCCCTCGACGTGCGCCTGCGTCCAGAACTGGTCCCAGCTGTCGGTCTCGCGGATGTAGAAGCTGTTCAAGTGCACCGGCTCATCGAAGAAATAGCTCGTGATCAGCTGGATCAGGCTCGGCGAGCCGCCGCCGTTATTGCGAAGGTCGATAATCAGGGCGTCACTGTGGGCTAGAAAGTTCATCGCCGCGATCGCGGTGGCGCCCGAGTACTCCGCCGACAGGAAGCTGTCGAAGCGGAGGTATCCGACGTTGCCGCTCAAGATCTCGATCCGCCTGAAGTTGAAGTTGCTACGGGCGTAGGCTTCTAGTCGCTCGCGTCGCGCCTCGTCTTCGTCACGCTCGGCGGTGAGCTCCGCCAGCTGGTCGGGGCTGACATACCCAACCCTGAGATGGCGATCGTGGCTAACCCCCTGAAGCTCCCGGGTCAATGCCCCGGTGAACTCCCGGATCGTGGCGAATTCGTCGTAGGCGCCTTCCCGTAGCCGGCTCCGCAGGTGCCTCTCCATCTCCTCGGCGACGTCGGGGAAGACGTAGACCTGGTTCAAGGCCGCGCTCACCGAATCGATGATCTCCGCCCGCATGCCAGCATCGCAGGGCATGTCGGGGGGTGGACCGATCTGAGCGATCCCCTTAGGCGCGTGCAAGAGAAGCAGCACGCTCAGAGCCACGGCTATTCTCGTTAAACTTGCGCGCATCGTCTTGTCTCCCCTGATGACTGAATTGCCAATGCCCCTACTCATTCCAGTGTGCCGCCCAAGTGCGCTCCACGCTTCGGACGATCCCGGGGTACACGATATAGCGGCGGAACGGATCGATGAGCGACATATATATAGGTGTGAGTCCACTGGTCTCCCTGACGTAAATCGCCCAGTACATAGTGTAGCCATCGCCGGCCGGCTCGATCGCCATGCAGAAGAAGGCGTGACCCGTGAGGTTCATCATCTCGGCCAGTTCCTCGTTCTCGAACGCGTAGACCGTGCGGAACAGTTCGCCGGCTGTCCCGGGCTGTTCGAGAGTTCGTGCACGATCTTCTTCGGTCAACCGCTTGGTGTACGAGGAAGATTGGTCGAAGTACTTCTCGTCATCCAATCCCAGAAGGCCGCCGACGAACATGCGGAACCCGGCCAGAAGGGCGACCGCCGTGTTCGCATCGAGGGGCGACACCTCGGCCAGGGTCTCCCGCGCATCCAGCAGTGTGAGCCCCTCTTCACCACCTTGCAGGTGAAAGACCCAAACGTCGTGAAGCGGCACGTCGGCGAGAAACGAATTGACGCGGAAGTCCTTGGCCTGAAACTCCCCAGGTGTGAGACGCGACTCGCCGCCCGTGGTCGCTGACCACAGAAGGGCGTAGTTCACGACAACGGCGGCGCAGGCGAGCCCGAGCCGCCGAAGTGCTCCGCCGAGGCCCTGGAGGCCGGCAAACGCCCCGGCAGCTCCCATCGCCATAGTCGCCGGCACGAGCCAGAGGGCCAGCCTCACAGGCCCTGCGGCCGCCGCGCCGAGCAATGCGCCGCAGGCTATCCAGAGAGCCCAGTTCGGCGTCCTCAATCGGCCGGTGCGTGCTGCCACGACGGCGGCGACGGTCGCCAGGGCGACGACCACGACATCGGCTAGCACTGTCCTGGAGACGGACGCGTATGGCGAGGAGGGCCAGTAGGCGACGGCGGCGGCGAGCGCCACTGCCGCGGCCAGCAGGGTCATGACCAGCGTGGGGCTTCTCTTCATGGGTCGCTCATCTGGTACTACGATGAGCGACCTTGTTTCGTTTTAGTGCGCTCGACCGCTCCCAGTCGTGCCTCGCGGGCCTGGGCGCGCACCCTGCCACCCGCCACTGCCATCACGATTGACTGAACGGCGTCGATCTCGTCCTGCGTTATCCCGATCTCTTTGGCAACGCCAAAGTATTCCGTCATTCAAGGGTAGCAGCCCACCGCCATAGCGGACGCCAAGTGGAGGAGAAGGGTAGTACGTTCATCGAAGACATCGTTGTGACGCGCCGATTTGTAGAAAGCGTTGAAGAGCTTCTGCCGCTCGCTGGTCTGCATGGTCTCTCCTCCTGTGTATCAACCGCAGGCGCAACCTGTCGGCTCGGGCCGGTCGGTTGGTGCCAGGTCGTGCAACGAGAGAGCGAGGGCGCTCCGATTACGGCGCTCGCGACTCGCCGCCAACCTCTTTTCCATGCACGTCGCGTCGGCGCAACGGCAAGCGGTGAAACCCGGTGACCCGGCGACGGCACTGGGAACCCGCGACCGGTCGAACGGCTGGAAGCCGTGGCGCGCAAAGAAATCCTCGGCGCCCTCGGTCAGCAAATAGACCTCCACGACGCGGAGCCTGCCGGCGAGCTCTAGCGCTGACTCAACGATCCGGTCGCCAAGCCCTTCACCTCTCCGGTCCGCGGCCACCGCCACCGATCGCAGCAACGCGTGCTCGCCGTACACCTCTAGCGCCGCGCAGCCGATGAGGCGGTCGACGTCCCTCGCTGTGAGAATCAGTGTGCCCGGGCTACACCCCAGTTCCGCTTCGGGCAGATCGCTTTCGTTCAGTAGCGCCAGAACCTCCGGCAGATCCGAGGGCTCAGCGAGTGCGATCTTGGTCTTCATGTCTATATCCTCCACTCGAGACTACCTATGCCGCAACCATCTGGAACAGGTAACCGATCCCGATCACACCGATGGTGAACACCACGACGATACGCCACAGCAGCGCTTTCGGGATGATGCGGGAGAGGAGTATCCCCTCCGGCAGGCTGAACCCGTTCGCTCCCATCAAAAACGCGGTCACCGCCCCGATCCCCACGCCCTTCGCGATGAGTGTCGACGCGAGAGGCAAGAGCACGAGGATGCTCGCGTAGACCGGGACGCTGAGCAATGCGGCACCCGGCACCGCCCACACGGAGTCGGGCCCGGCGACCTCCACGATCAGCGATTCCGGAACGTATCCATAGACCGCCGCGCCGATAGCGACGGCGATCACCAGCGGGACCGCGAACTTCCGTAGATCGCGCAAGCTCCGAACGAATGCGCGCCGAACTCGGTCGCGGAATCGCTCAGCAGCGAGAGCCACCGGCTCGACGACCGGCAGCGCCAGGGCTGCAGATCCGGTCGCCGCTGAGAGATTGCTCATCGCCAGGACAGGGCTGGGTCTCTCGACGCCGGTAGACAGATTCGCGCCGCAGCCGCAGCCGGCAGGGGCTTCCGCAGCTTCGGCCGCGATGGGCAAGTCTGCCGCGTGCCAGCGCGCGACGATGACCCCGCCCAACGCCGAGGCGGCCAGCGCCGTCGCCGTGTACAGCACCGCGTAGTCCGCGCCCATCAGACTCCACAGAAGCGCCATCGCAACAGGACTGATCAGCGGCGACGCGATCAGGAAGGCGACCAGTGGCGCCGCCGGCACACCTGCCAGTCGCATCCCGTTCACGATCGGTACCGACGAGCACGTGCAGAAAGGCGTCACAGCTCCCAGTGCTGTCGCCAGTGGGACCTTCGAGTACGCAGGCCCTCCGCCCAGCCAGCGCTGGATACGCTCCGGCGTCAGCAGGTCCACCACCAGGTAGACCGCCGTGCTCACCAGCAGGAAGAGCGGCACCAATTCCGCGAGTAGAACGAGTCCGAACAGTAGCGAGTCCATAGTTGCGGATGCCAACTAATAGTCCAAAGCTCAGCGCCTCGAGGCTACGAGGCGCCGGGTTCTTCATTCTAGGCTACAACACCTCCCGCCATCCGTGCTCACCCACCCCTTGGCGGCCTGGGCCAGCCGTCCGATCAATGCGATCATCGCGCCGCGCGTCTCGGGGTCGAAGTCGGCGATCAGCCGCTTCTCCCGTTCCTCGATGTCGCCCCGGATAGCGTCGTAGAGCCTGCGGCCGGTATCGGTCAGAGCGAGATGGACGGCGCGGCGGTCCTGCTCGTGCGGCTGCCGGTGGAGGAGCTTCTTGCGCTCGATTGCGGTCACGACCCGGCTCACCGTGCTCTTGTCTAGGTAGAGCTGGCTCGCCAGCTCGTTCAGGGTCAGCGGCCCGTGCCGGGCCAGGCTCTCGAGGGCGTAGTACTGGGTCACCGAGATGTCCTGGCAGCAGATCCGGTCCCGGTCCCGGAACTGATAGACCCGGATCAGGTCGGCCAGCGCGTCGTAGAACGCGGCGGCGTCCCGGTCGAGTGCGGGATCTGTGGCGGCTGTCCTGGCTGCAGTCATAGCGTCTCTCTTGGCCGGCGGACTAGTTGTTACTAGCAACTATAATCCCAGCAGCGGCTCGTGTCAATGCCGAGGCGCTTGCCGCGCCGGCGGCGATGCCGCAAGATCCGCCCGTGATGTACACGCATCCCAGAGAGCCCCACGCCCGAGCGCTCAGCGAATTCTTCGCCGGTGACCGGGACGCATCGATGATCGTACACAGCAGCCTGGGCGAGCACGAAGAGCTGCCGGTGGCCGTATTCTTCCGCGCGCCGGAGGACTTTTTCCCCTTCGAGCGTGCGGCTCTGCCGCTGTGTCGCGGCCGGGTCCTCGATGTCGGCGCAGGCACAGGTGTTCACACGCTCTATCTGCAGGACCGAGGGTTCGAAGTTTGCGCCATCGACGTGCTCCCTGAGGCGGTGGAGATCATGCGGGCTGCCGGAGTCCGTGATGCCCGGCTGGCCGATGTGTGGGAGTTCGAGGACGAGCCGTTCGACACGGTCCTCATGATGATGAACGGTATCGGGATCTTGGGTACGCTGGCGGGGCTCGATCGTTTTCTGCGCGAGGTGCCGCGGCTGCTGAAGGCGGACGGCCAGATCGTACTCGACTCGGGCCCGGCGCGCGTGGTGGGTGAACCGGACGACGCTGCGGTCGAAGTGGCCATCGCGGGCGACGAGACGTATCACGGCGAGGCGTGGATAACGCTCGAGTATAAGGGGCAGAAAGGCCCTCCCTTCCGTGAGCTGTACGCCGATTCGGAGACTCTGACGCGGCATGCATCCGCAGCCGGTTACGAGAGCGAGATCGTCGTCCGGGACGAGCTGGGCGGGTATGTCGCGCGGCTCTGGCGCTAGAAATACCAGCGCATCAGCACCAGCGTGTCGGTCGTGAAGATTTTGCGTCTGAGATCGACCACGTTACCGATCTCGACGTCCGGCTCACCCAGGTCGATGTAGTTGAACTGCGCCTCTCCGCCCAAGCTGAAGTGGGGGGAGAAGAAGTACTCACCGCCCACCGCGGCCCCGATGGATATGTCGGTCTCGGCGAACTCGGTCCTCTCGGTCCCGTCGTCCTCGAAGGCCGTGGTTCGAAGCCACTTGAACCGAGGCCCGAGGTAGACCCGTAGGTCATCGGTCGCCGGGAACCGGTAGAACACTCCGATTCCGAGACGCCATACAGTGGCCTTGAACTCCTGTTCCACGCCCAAGACCTTGACCGTCTGCTTTCCGGTAGTCATGCCGACCTCGGGCTCCAAAAGCAGGCGTTGGCCGAAGGCCAGCGGGAAGAAGAGGTTGTTGATGGGTATGGCGAAGGCGGACTCTTCGTCGAGATCAGCAAACACCTGATTGAGGCTGATTCCGACCCCGAGCTTCCAGGGGCTCTGTGCCTGTGCAGGCACGGCCAGGACGACGAGCAGCAGAGTGGCTAGCCACAGCTTGAACTTCACAGCTTCCTCCTCGTGACAGGGGACGGCAGATGGAATACAGCACCGGGCGCTGGCGCGGCGGGCTCGGGTAACTCGCTCAGTTCCCCGGCTGCATATGCATGAGGCGTCGACGGTGGAGCGAACGTTAAGTGGCGGGATCCAGCCCCTGTCGCCTCCTCAGTACTTTAGCCCGGCTAGCTGGATGCCGCGCACGAAGTAGCGCTGTGTGAAGAGGAAGAGCAGCAGAATGGGTACGACGGCGACGACCGCGGCGGCCATCTGGTAGGGCCAGTTGCTCAGGTACAGGCCGTGAAAGGCGGCGATCCCCACCTCGACCGGTCGCATCGCCATCGAGCGTGTCACGATGAGTGGCCAGAGGAAGCTCTTCCAGGTCTCGACGAACGAGAAGAGTGCGACGGTCGCCAGGGCCGGCTTCGATAACGGCAGCGCCACCTTCCAGAATACCTGCCACTCACCGGCCCCGTCGATGCGGGCGGCGTCCTCCAGTTCCCGTGGGATCGAGAGGAAGTACTGTCGCATCAGGAAGATCCCCCAGACCCCCACCAGCTCGGTGATGATCAGCCCCATGTAGGTGTCCACCCAGCCCACCGCGTTTACCAACAGGAACCGGGGGATCAAGAGCACGATCACCGGCACCATCAGGTTGGCCAGGAAGAGGATGAAGACCTTGTCGCGCCCGGGGAAACGCAGGCGCGCGAACGCGTAGCCGGCTGTCGCGGCGGTGAACAAGTGCCCGGTCACTATGAACAGCGACATGACCGCCGAGTTCAAGAAGAAGCGAGCAAACGGCGCGGCGGTGAGCGCGTTCGGGTAGTTGCTCCACACCGGGTCCGCCGGCCACAGACGCGGCGGAAACTGAAAGACTTCGAACTCGTCCATCAGCGATGTGGAGAGCATCCAGACGAACGGGACCAGCATGGTGATGCCGAGGGCCGTGGCCAGGATGTATACGAAAGTGTTACCGGCGGGCCTGTTCATCAGCTTGGCGTCATCCTCCGGCCCAGCAGCCTGAACTGGATGAGCGTGATCGCGAAGATCACGGCGAACAGCACCCAGCTCATCGCCGAGGCATAGCCCATGCGCAAGAACTGCCAGGCATTCTGGTAGATGTGATAAACGATCACATCGGTCGCGTGTAGCGGCCCACCTTCCGTCATCACGTAGACGAAAGTAAACACTTGGAACGATCCGATGATCGACGTCACCAACACGAAGAAAGTGGTCGGCTTGAGCATCGGCAGCGTGATTCTCCAAAAGCGCCGCCACGGTCCGGCGCCGTCGATCATCGCCGCCTCGTACAATTCGTTCGGTATCGCCTGTAAGCCGGCGAGGAAGATGACCATCTGGAAACCGATGTGGATCCAGACGGCCATAATGATCAGGGCGAGTAACGCCGTGCTCGGGCTGTTGAGCCACGGGAACGGCCCGAGCCCGAACAGGCCCAGGATCCAGTTGAAGATCCCGAAGTTGGGATCGTACATCCATTGCCAGACGATGGAGATCGCGACGAAGCTGGTGATGTACGGGAGGAAGAAGATCGCCCTCAGTAGCGCCACGCCCTTGATGCTACGGTTCAGCATTATCGCCACGCCCAGCGAGCACGCCATGGTGAGCGGCACGTAGAGCGCGTAGAGCGCGGTGTTCTTCGCCGCGTTCCAGAAGAGCCCGTCCCCTGCCAGCTCAATGTAATGCCGTAGCCCAACGTATGGTTTGGCCGGCTCGAGCAGGTTCCAGCCGTGAAAGCTGAGGTAGAACGCGAAAAGGAGCGGCACCGCGGAGAAGACGAGCAACAGGACGAGGGAAGGCGCGATAAAGCTCCAAGCTGCCGTCGTCTCGCGCAATTCCATCTTGCTGCCGGCGGAGAGCACTAGACTGGCGTAGATCAGCGCGCCGACGGCGAGCAGACCGTAGAGGCCGGCCAGCCAGAAGAGGACCGTCTTCCGCGAATCCTCCAGCGGGTCGGTCAAAAGAACGACTTCCTTACCGGCTTCCGATGCGACGACTCGGTAGGCTAACCGGCGTCCCCCGATCCGGGCCCGGCCGGATTCTGAATCCAATGCTGCGAGTGGCCCGACGGGAAGATCGACGGTGGTGGCAGCCAGCGTGTCCTCGGCTAACCGGACGATGTCGGCGCCCGCCAGCCTGGCGAGCCGATCGACCGGGATCGCGTCTGTGTCCTCGGCCTGGGCGACCACCCTGCCGCTCAACGCCAGCAGCGAGTCGGTGGCGCGAGCCGACACACGAGCGTCGCCGGATGCTAGCAGAGCGGCTGCGAGTGCAGGCAGTATTAGCCCAGTGGCGAAACCGCGTCGCAGGCTAGGCGGCGCGCCCGGGCCGCCGGCGCTGAGGGTCGCCTGGGCAACGAAGAACACCGCCAGGCCGGCGGCGAGCGCCAGCGCCAGCATCCCGATGAAGGGCGGCGCAGGCAGTAGTGAGTCCGGACCTGCGTACCGCACGAGTACGGCGCCGCTGACATCCCACTCGTCGAAATCCTTGAAGGGTGCTGCCGCAACTCGCTCGCCGTCGATCTCGACGTGAAGCGCCCGGTCGAATCCGGCCAGCGAATCGATCAGCGTGCGTGAGAGCTCATTCGGCCAGCCTTCGCCCGGAGCCAGGGCACGCGTCGTACCGAGGTAGAGGGCCATGTCGTAGGCCAAAGCCTCTGCGAATTCGTCAGCCGGTCCCGTCCCCACTCGCACGGTGGCAACGGTGAGTGAGCGTTCATCCGGGAGGTAGGCGAGCCAGGTGGGACGGTCGTCGATCATCACGAGATCGACGACGGCGTTCCCCCGGCGAGCCGCGGTGAGCATCGCTGCGCCAGCTTCGACTCCGAGGGCGAGCGGGATCGGCGTCGCGTCGGGGAAGGTGACGAGTACCTGGTCCCGCGCGTTGTAGACCGTGAAGCTTTCGAGCCCGAGCGCAGCGGCTTCAGCGGCGAGTCGCTCGGGCGATGCTCGGAGTCGTTCGCCAAGGGCATCGCGATAGAGCCGCATGTGCTCCGCGGCTCGGACCGCGGCGTGCCGGTCGAGTTCCGGTCGCAGCGCGGCCCAGCTTCGTGACGCGATGTAGATGCCGCCCAGCACCAGCACGACGGCCGGCGCGATGACCAGCAGGACGAACGGGAAGCGCAGGCGTTTCACCGCGGAGACCCGCTTCCCGACGTGCCTGCCAGTATCGCATCTATCCGGCTGGCTATGTCGGCAGTCACTTCCTCGAGTGGCTCGTCGGCGAAGATCACGCGATCGAAGATGTCGGGCATCTGCACTTCCACCTGCGCCCACTCCTCCACGGTCGAGCCCCAGGACCTGCGGCCGTGTCGGGCTGCGAAAAGGAAAGTCTCCTCCAGATCGTAGGGATCGTTCGCCGCGACGTCCTTGTGCACGGCGCGCAGCGACGGAAGCGCGAGGCCATACTCGGCGCGCATCCGCTGCGCCTCGGCCGACGACAGGTGTGCAGCCAGCTCGACGGCGAGCTTTTTGTGACGTGTGTTGTGGGGGACGGCCCAGCCGGCGGCATAGAGGACCGTGACCGGTTCGCTCTCGTCATCGTAGCGCGGCAGCGGCAGAACGGCGACGTTAACCTTGCCCTCGTCGATGTAGCGGCGGATCTGGGGAAGCCACCAGTGACCGCTGGTCACCATCCCGATGCGGCCGGTCAAAAAGTAGTTGCGTTCCATCCCCGTCGGCTGACGCTGCACGTCGACCGACGGAACGACCTCGTGCACTGTGACGAGGTCGGTGAGGAAACGGATTGCGCTCTCGGTCTCCGGGCTGTCCAGGAAGCCGCTGGCACGACGACCGTCCGGACTCAGCACATCGCCGCCCGCCGACCAGACCCACGGTTGCCAGAGATAAAAGACTCGCCGGACCAAAGTGCCGTACGTGTCGGTACGGCCGTCGCCGTTCACGTCGCGCGTCAGCCGCTGTGCGACGGAGAGAAAGTCGGACCAGGTCCAATCTCGCTTCGGCAGCGGTATGCCTACTTCATCGAATAAGTCGAGGTTGCAGTAGACGACGATCGGGTTGAAGTCCTTGGGAAAGGCGTAGAGGCCTCCGGGCCGGCGGAAGATTTCCAAGACCTCGGGATAGTAAGCGCTGGTGTCGACGCCGATCCGCTCGAGGTACGCCGCCACGTTCACCAACAGGTCCCGCGCGATGAAGGGCTCCGCGCCGTAGGACCCGTTGTCGAGTAACGCGACGTCGGGCGGCGAGCTGGCGACGATCGATGTGAGGAGACGCTCGCGGTAGTTCGACGAGATCGACTCGTACTCGATGCGGACCTCGGGGTGGCGCGCGCGAAAGATGTCTAGGATGCGCTGTTCAATGGCGCGCTCGTGGGGACCCGCCCAGGCCATCACGCGGAGGACCGTCACGTCGCTCGCATCGCGGGAGCACGCGGAGACGACGGCGATGGCGATGGGGATGAGGAAGCGGCGGCGAGGTCGGGTCATGGGCCGATCCGCTCGCCGGTATCGTCGCGGAACAGGTGGACTTTGTCTGGCGGGACCTGCACGGCGACGCGCTCGTCCACGGCGACGCGGGTGTCGGCGGGCGCCCGCACCACGACCCGGGTGCCGTCCTCGGTCACGAGATGAATGTACATCTCGCTGCCCACCGGCTCGACGACGCGGACGAAGGCGCTGAATGTGCCGGAATCGCCGAGCCTCAGGTCTTCGGGTCGTGCGCCGAGTGTTACAGGGCCGGCGGGCGGCGCTCCCGGGCACGGGACGTCCAGCTGAAAGTCGGTACCCTTGAATTGCCAGCCGCCCTCTAAGCTTTCCAGGGCGCCGTCGAAAAAGTTGATGGACGGCGAGCCGATGAAGCCGGCGACGAACCGGTTGGCGGGGGCGCGGTAGACTTCGAGCGGCTCGGCGTATTGCTGGAGCCGCCCCTCGTTCATGATGGCGATGCGCTGCCCCATCGTCATCGCCTCGACCTGGTCGTGCGTGACGTAGAGGATGGTGGCGTTGAGTCGGCGGTGGAGCTGGGAGAGCTCGGCGCGCATTTCGACTCTAAGGCTGGCGTCGAGATTCGACAGCGGCTCGTCGAACAGGAAGGCCTGCGGCTGCCGCACGATGGCCCGACCGACCGCGGTGCGCTGTCGTTGACCGCCGGAGAGCTGTGCGGGACGTCGGTGGAGGAGCTCACCGATCCCCAGGATGTCCGCCGTGTCCTTCACCCTACCCTCGATCTCCTCTCTGGTGTGACCGCGTACTTGCAGACCGAACGCCATGTTGTCGTACGCCGTCATGTGGGGATAGAGGGCGTAGTTCTGAAAGACCATGGCGATGTCGCGGTCGCGGGGCGGTACGCCGGTGACCTCACGGTCGCCGATGAAGATGGAGCCGTGGGTCGGGCGCTCGAGGCCGGCGACCAATCGCAGCGCCGTCGTCTTGCCGGAGCCCGAAGGTCCTACCAGCACGACGAACTCGCCGTCGGCTACCTCGAGGTTGAGGTCGGCGACGGCGACGGTGTCGTCGAACTCCTTGGTGAGATCGCGGAGACTGACGTGGGCCATGGCAGAAGAATAATCGTCAAGGCTCGCGCACGCAGCGGTAGCTGTGCCGCGGGTTACCCCACGACTTCGGTTGCGAGCCCACGGCGCCGTTGTAGCTGACGTAGTAGGCGCGGCCCTCGTCGAACTGGTCGGCAGCCCAGTAGTAGATGGGCGCGGCGTCGGGCGCCCAGAGCGGCGTCTCTTTCTCGGGCGTCCTCTCGCAGCCGGCGCGTCCCATTATGGCGACGCCGATCGTTCCCGGGTAGACACAGCCCGCGTTTTCGCCGCCGCGCGTGAGGGAGCGCATGATCTCTAGAACGGTGGGCATGCGCCAGATATCCTGCGGTTCGTCCATCAGCCGCGAGCCGCTCTCGTTCAGGTAGCGGCAGAGACCCGTCGCCGCCATGTCGTCTAGCGTCGCGTAGCCCTCCTCGTATCCGGGCTTGTCATCGAGGCCGGCCGGCGGCACGCCCCAGAGTGCGACCCTGTTCCACGATGGGTACCCGCCCCACGGCTGCTTCCAGTTCCAGCCGGGCCCCTCCGGCGCCCAGACCAGCGTGACGCCATTTCCCACGATCAGGCGCTCAGTTCGAATCCCATCGTCCTGGCGGGTGAGCACTATGGGAAGCCAGTAGACCGACCAGCTGAGGAAGACGATGAGCGGCGCACCGACCGCGAAGATGTAGCGGCTGTTGCGGCGCGGCCACGACTCGGGAGGTGCCCAGCCGGCCTCGCGCCGACGGCGTCGATGGCGCGCCTCGAAGAGAAAGAGGACGCCGATGATCACCAGGATGGCGCTCACCGGGAAGAGGGCGAGCAGCTGGCCGACGTCGATGCCGTCCTCGAGTCGCGGACGCCACCACCAGGCGGTGAACGCGGCGCCGATCAGGATGATGAGCGAGCCGCCGACCAGCGGCCAGGTCAGCGCCAGCAGTGTCAGCAGCAGGCAGACCGTGCCGGGGATCAGGTAGGCGAGCTTGACGTGCCACGGGCCCCACCAGCCCTCGTAGTACATCTCGCCGACGCTCCAGAACGTCCAGAGCACGGTCACCAGTATCATCAGGGCGGTGGCGACGTAGCCGGGTAGTGCGCGCCTGAAGGCCGCGCGATCCGGCGGAAAGGCAGGAAACAAGCCCAGCATGGAGCTAGAGAGATGCGAGCAGCGCTTTGGCATCCTGCAGATCCGCGGTATCGAAGCCCTCCGTGAATCGGCCGTAGATATCGGCGAGGCGCTGGCGGGCCGCTGCACTCTTGCCCTGGCTTTGCCAGAGGCGCCCGAGACTCATCACGGCGCGCAACTCGAGGGCTTTCGCCTGCTGCCGCCGGGCCGTGTCGATCGCCTGCTCGAATTCTGCCTCGGCCTCGGCCTGCCCGCCCCCACGCAGGAGCACGAGGCCGCCGCGGTGCCGATGGATCTCCGCTTCCATGTATCTCTCGTCGTACCTCTCCATGATCTCCGCAGCAGCCGAAACGGCAGCCTCGGCTTCATCGATCTCTCCCGCTCCCACGCAAGCATCAACCATCCTTGTGTAGAGACGGGTGAGGCAAGTCTCGGTGCCCGTTGCTCTCATTCCGGCGAGGGCCTCGTGCATCTGAGCGATACCGCTCGCGACCTGCGCCTCGCGAATCATGCGCTCCGCCTGGTAGAATGCCGCGTGTGCCTGCCAGTAGATGAATCCCTTCTCATCTGCGAGAGGCGCTAGTTCCTCGGTATACTTGTCCACTGCAGCCGGGTCTCGCAGGAACCAGTAGAGTTCGCAGGCGCCCACCAGGATGAACGCCATCGTGTGTGGATGGCCTAGCTCGCGGGCTAGAGCCAAGCCTCTATCCAAAGTCCGGCGAGCGCGTTCTGGAAAGCCGAGGAACCATAGACTCCACGATTCGAACGCCAGGTTCAGCACACCCAGCTCGAAGCCGAAAGTGTAGGCTGTGACGGCGTCGCGAGCGGGATCGTGAGCAGCCATCGCCCGCTCTGCACACTCCACCGCCTGAGTGAAGCAAGCGACGTTGAGGAGCGGCCAGGTCCGCAGGAAATAGATGAAAGTCGTGGTTGAGGGATCGTCGGAGTCGGCGGCCAACTGACCCATCTGCTCGACCAGCTCGACGGCGAGGTGATAATCCGGGCGTGTCGCATAGAATAGGGTCAGCTGCGCTAGCGCGGCGAACATCTGACCCGGGTCGCGCACCTCTTCACACAACTCCCTGGCCCGGGCGCTCGCCTGTGCCAATTCCGGGGCCGCGAAGCCGCGCGCCCACTGAAGCGGCACGGCCAGGCCAAGTTGCAGAGCAAGCTCCTTCTCATTGCGTTCCGGCCCGGGCGGTAGAGCGTCGATCAGCTTCAGGGCATTACTAAAGTGTGCGATGGCTTCTTCGTTGGCCGATAGCCGGACGGCTCGCTGCGCCGCCTGCTGGAGGTAGTCCACCGCCTTCTCCACTACCCCAGCTTCGCGAAAGTGTCTGGCAAGCTGGACCGCGATATCGTCGGTCCGATCGCCGTATAGCTCTTCGAGTGCCGTGCCGACCGCGTCGTGCAGGAATGCGCGCTCCACATCGTCCAGTTCGCCATAGAGATGT